>ERZ1673743.4193-NODE-4193-length-10294-cov-5.467624_pt1 | contig 10294 bp, 10 predicted proteins | sample MGYA00580197_ERZ1673743 | MGnify/ENA primary metagenome ERZ1673743 (study PRJEB41218, sample SAMN15661795) | gut metagenome | host: Homo sapiens | place: Canada: London | collected 2015-08-20/2019-03-30 | study: EMG produced TPA metagenomics assembly of... | reverse complement strand
TCTCCTTGCTGTTGTATTCGTGATTTTCGACTTGTGTACACGGCCCTCTGATTTCATGCCCAGAACGGAAAAAGCAGGGGGTTCCCTCTAACATACCCGGGCAGGCATAATGGTAGTTCCTACAATGCTCACAGTTCCAACCATGAGAAAGATACGCGCGCGTTATGGGGTCAGAAAGCGCAACGCGGCATTCTGAAATCTCAGGGACAGGTTGCATCTGCTGAGACAAAATGACCGCTCTGCTATACCATGCAACCATGTGATTTACACGTAGGTTCTCACTGCCGCCCTTGCACTTATAAGCTGAGCAAATAAGTATTTTACGCAAAATACGCATAACTATCTCCTGCTCCGGAAGCTGAATACCAGCCCCGGTTGGATAGGTAGCGTTAAACACGAGACAGCCATAGGAACTGGGCAGCCGGTACAGAGAAAAGACATCCCCATGCTTTTTGAAGAATCGCCACACCTTTGTTTTCTCCCAGCTCCAACGCTCTCCCAGCGTTTCCAAAGTAAGGACGCTCCCGAATCTACCGTATTGCACAACAGGTGCAAGAAACGAGAAGGCGTTCCCATAGTCCTCATAGGTGGTATGACACCACAAATCAAGCCATGCATCTGCTTCATCGAAAACTCTTTTTGCAGCTGCCAGCCGCTGCGTGATGCTTCGTGGCAGGCATAGAAAGCCGTATCCTGTGGAAGCGTATACAGTCCCGGACATACATTCAGCCCCGGAACACTTTACGACCCAATCGGTGATCTCATAGGTCAGCTTTTTTGTCTGGCTGTCAAGAGAGTATTTCAGAAAGCCAAGGGAGGAAAGTTTGTCGAGTATCTGCAGCGCCTTGGCACGGCTGCTGACGCCCAGAATACTCTTGAGACCGACAACACCACCCGCCCACATTCCGGGGGTTACGGGATTGCTGTGGCCGCAGTAACTGGCATTGCCCTTGCGGAAGGCTGCGCGGGAGGCAAGCATGGCCCAGTAGGCCATAAGTCCCTTTCCCATATCCGGAATATCTCTGGGCAGCTTGACCCACTGATATTTGCGCAGACACTTCATGTTGCTTTCCTCCCTGTGAAATAGAAAAGGCCAGCAGGAATGCTCCTACTGGCCAGTTATGCTTTTAGATTCGGACGGTCAAACCAATGAGATTATTTGTGCCGATATCAATCTCCCCCCAGTTCAACTCCCCCCAGTTCAATATGAGAAAAATACCGGCAGAAAGATACAGAATAAAATGCGCATGAGTATTATATAATTGACATTCTGTGTAGAAAATGCTATAATTCTTTTGGAAATGGATAACCTGATTGAGAGGAGATGGAGATTATGACCCTATTTGAGTCTATTTTGCAGCAGTATGGAACCAATGAACCCATTTTGTCTTCAGAAGTATCTTTTCAGGGCTACTCCCGGCCGTGGATATATAAGCAGCTGAATCAGCTTTGTGAAGACGGCAAGCTTGTTCGCTACGAAAAGGGCGTTTATTATATCCCTACTCAGACACCCTTTGGCAAGAGCCTGCTTAACCCCAGAAAGGTTATTGAACGAAAGTACATCTCTCAGGGGGGAGACGTTGTTGGGTACTACTCTGGCATGACTTTTCAGAATCAGCTCCGGCTGACTACCCAGATGCCCAATGTTATTGAGCTTTACACCAATAATGAAACGACTCGTGTCCGGGATGTATTTGTAGGAACGCAGAAGGTGCTGCTCCGGAGAGCCAGAACAAAAATCACGGCAGAGAACGCGGATGTTCTTAGTTTTCTGGAGTTGATGAATGATCTGACGTCGGAAGTGATCGATGACGAAAAAAAAGCAATCATCACAAGATTTATTTCCGACCGAAAGATTACAAGAAAAGACATCTCAACCTACGCACCAGTGTTCCCGGATAAGGCGATGCGCACCCTGATCGAGAGCGAGGTGATCTACAGTGTTACACAATGATCAAGCGCTGTTTGAACAGGTCATTCTTCGAGTATCCGATGATACCGGCATCGAGGCCAGTATCATCGAGAAGGACTACTATGTGACGCTATTCCTTCGGCGAATTGCGACCCAGCTTCCCAACATTATTTTTAAGGGCGGTACCTCTCTTTCCAAGTGCTACAAATTGATAAACCGTTTCTCCGAAGATATTGATCTGAATATTGAAACAGAAACACACCCCACGGAAGGGCAACGAAAAAAGCTGAAGGAAGTTATTGTTTCTATCATTGATGAATTTGGATTTACGCTAACCAATCCAGACAATGTCCGCAGCCGCCGGGACTATAATCGGTATATTGTAGACTATCCTACGATTTTCACGACCAGTTACCTGAAAGAACACTTAATCGTAGAGACGGCTGTTTACATTAAGGCATATCCTTGTAAGCGGATGTTGGCGAGCAGCTTGATTTACGATTATCTGGAGCGGAACGGTTACAATGAACTGATTGAACAGTATGACCTGCAGCCCTTCGCGTTGAATGTCCAGTCAGCAGAACGCACTTTAATTGATAAGGTGTTCGCCTTGGGGGACTACTACTTATCGGATGCCGTTTATGAGCATTCCCGCCATGTGTACGATATTTTTAAGCTGCTGGATGTTGTTACACTGAATGATTCCATGAGGCAGCTTGTGCAGAGCGTCCGGGAAGAGAGAAAGCCCCACGTGAATTGCCGTTCAGCCAAAGATGGCGTTGACACGAATGCGCTTTTGCAGGAGATTCTTGACAAAGCTGTCTATAAACAGGACTATGAGAACATCACAGCAAAGATCCTCTTTGAAGAGGTTCCCTATGAAACCGCTGCCAATGCATTGCGGCAGATTATTGAAAGCGGCATTTTTTCTATAGCCTAACTCGGCATGGTGGTATGAATAAAAGGCCAGCGGAAATGATTCTGCTGTCCAGATATACCTTTTAGATTCGGACGATCAAACCAACGAGGTCATCTGTATCGATGCCGACGAGATACCAATCGTTTCCCATTTCAATACGGGTGGGAATCCACCTCCCATTGATCTTCACATCGAAGGTTTCACCGCAATGCAATCCTCCGTAATAGTCATTGAGCGAGAAGCGGATGTCCATCCGGCCTATGTCTCGTTGCAGCACCAGTGTTCCTATTTTCATAATTTCCTCCAATCTGAATATGTCACTGTGCTAAAAGGCCCCGAACGGTGTGACAGAAACCGTCCGGGGCCTCATCCTGTGTGGCAGGATCCTATGTGGTTGCTCGGTTTATGATAAAAGGTTCTGTAATAAGGCTCCTTTCCTGAATTTCGCCCAACCATCTCGATCACAGACTTCCGGCGATCCCGTCCAAATGTATCTGCGCATGATACACGCTATTTCAGAGGTCAATGAAATAGGGACTGGCACTAAAACCCTCTGCAAGCTAAGGGCTTTTCGAGGTTGTCCTAATTATAACTCACTCCCATGCCCTGCACAATGCCCCCCGTGGCTTCCAGCAGCGTTTCGTCCGTCACTTTCAGGAGCAGATTTCGCCCGTCTGTCCTGTCTTTTGGATAAATTTTCAGAATTTCCACAGAATACTCCCGTGGCGTATCGCCGCTGACTGTGGACAAAATGGCGGCTTCGCCGGTGTGGATGTCTTCTTCGGAGGCGGTGGGCAGCGGTTCGCCTTTCCAGCCCCGCTTCGTCACGCCGAAGACGCCCTGCGGCGTGTTCCGCAGAAGTTCCCCGATGACGGTATCCGTGTTCGCCGTGCCTTTCAGCTGCCCCGGTTCCCCGCACTTGCCCTTTTTCACGGTGAGAACTGCGGCGTTGTAGGCATTGCCGCTTTTCATGTGCAGAAGATTCCCTTTTGTGTTGCTGACGCCGTGACCCAGCGCGCCGAACCTGTGGGTATCCGGGTCATAAAAGGTGATGGTGCCGATTCCGGCGATGCCCTGCCGCAGATAGACCCCAAGCCGCGGCCCGGAGTCGCTCTGCCGTGTGGGAACGGTCACGGTGCAGCGGCGGTTCCCCCGGCGGACGATCAGCTCGGCGTCGCCGTCGCAGCCCTCAAGCGCCCGGCGGACATCCTCGGTGCAATCAATGGTGGTCGTGTCGATCTGGACGATCTCGTCACCGATCTTCAGTCCGGCGGTTCTGGCCTCGGCGCCCAGAACGTCGTCAAAGGCAGCAACCGTGACCGTATTGTCGCTGAGCTGCAAACCCACGATCTTCCCCACGGGGATCAGCAATTCTGCCGCCCGGGCGTTTATAGGAAGCAGCGTCATCGCGACAGCAAAAATCGTCAGAAATTTCCCGATTCGTTTCATTTATTCAGCCCTCCTCATGTTCGTGCCTGCCTTGTTAATATGACCCGGGCTGAAAAACATAACCGCTGTAAATGTCGAAAAATAAGGAACAGAATGGGGACTTTGGCGTTTTTTGTCTTGATTCTCATTTTATATTTGGGAACCTCTGAATAAATCGTCTGCGGCCGTGAGCGAATCTTTTCCGTCCACTCTTCGGTATCGAAAGCGGGAAATACACAAAGTATTCCGCCGTTTTCGATACCTCGATTGGCCGAAAAATCCCTCGCTGTTTGGGCATGTTGACGGTTTTCAGATAGGCCCTAATCAGAGCTTCCTTTGGAATTTGCTCCGTACCGCCGCGGCGGATTTTTCTTTTTTATTTTGCCTATTGACAAAGTAGGTTGGTAATGCTATATTACCCATAGACTTACTAGGTAAATACCTCAGGAGGAATCAACTTTTATGCAAGTTTATGCTGACAACGCGGCAACAACGGCCATGAGCCGAACGGCCATCGACGCCATGCTGCCCTATCTCGACAATATCTACGGCAACCCCTCCAGCCTGCACTCCGTGGGTCAGAGGGCAAAGGAAGCTCTGGACGCCGCCCGTGAGACGGTCGCCCAGTGCTTAGGCTGCGAGCCGCGGGAGATCATCTTCACCTCCGGCGGCAGCGAGGCCGACAATCAGGCCATCATCTCCGCCGCCCGCTACGGCGAGAAGAAGGGCAAAAAGCACATCATCACCACCGCTTTTGAGCATCACGCCGTGCTGCACACGCTGGCGAAGCTGGAAAAAGAGGGCTTTGAAGTTACCTATCTGGACGTCCGGAAGGGACACAACGTCACCGCTCAGCAGGTGAAGGACGCCATCCGTCCCGACACCTGTCTGGTCACCACCATGTACGCCAATAACGAGATCGGCTCCATCCTGCCCATCGCGGAGATCGGTGCCGTCTGTAAAGAAGCGGGCGTGCCCTTCCACACCGACGCCGTTCAGGCCGTCGGCCATCTGCACATCAACGTCAAGGAGCAGAACATCGATATGCTCAGCCTGTCCGGCCACAAGTTCCACGGCCCCAAGGGCGTGGGCGCGCTGTATGTCCGCCGGGGCTTCCCCCTGGTGAGCATCATCGAGGGCGGCGCGCAGGAGCGGGGCAAGCGCGCGGGTACGGAGAACATCCCCGGTATCTGCGGCATGGCAGCTGCATTGAAGGAAGCCTGCGACCACATGGACGAGAACATGCCCAGAGTCGCCGCCATGCGGGACCGGCTGATCGAGGGGCTGAGCAAAATTCCCCACAGCGCCCTGAACGGCGACCCCGTGAACCGTCTGCCCGGCAACGTCAGCTTCTGCTTTGAGGGCATCGAGGGCGAAAGCCTGCTGTTGCTTCTGGATATGAAGGGTGTGTGCGCTTCCTCCGGCTCCGCCTGCACCTCCGGCAGTCTGGACCCCAGCCACGTGCTGCTGGCCATCGGCCGGGTACACGACGTTGCCCACGGTTCTCTGCGGCTGTCTCTCAGCGAGTACAATACCGACGAGGAGATCGACCACATTCTGAAGGTCGTCCCCGAGGTCGTTCAGTATCTGCGGAACATGAGCCCCGTGTGGCGGGATCTGCAGACCGGCAAACGGCAGTATATCCTGTAACCGCCCCCGGCGAAAAAATTGATAAGGAGAATGCATTATGGCACTGTACAGTGAAAAAGTTATGGATCATTTTCAGCATCCCAGAAACGTTGGCGTGATCGAGGACGCCAACGGCGTCGGCGAAGTCGGCAACGCCAAGTGCGGCGACATCATGAAGATCTACCTGAAAATTGAGGACGACATCATCAAGGACGTGAAGTTTGAGACCTTCGGCTGCGGCAGCGCCATCGCCTCTTCCTCCATGGCCACCGAAATGATCAAGGGCAAATCCATCCACGAGGCCATGGCGCTGACCAACAAGGCCGTGGCGGAGGCGCTGGACGGTCTGCCCGCCCACAAGCTCCACTGCTCCGTTCTGGCAGAGGAAGCCATCAAGAAGGCACTCCAGGACTATTTCGACCGCAAAGGCATTCCCTACGACGAGAAGGATTTCCCCGCCTGCGAACACTGCGCCCACTGCGAGAGCGTATGATCGTATCCACAAAGGGGCGTTATGCCCTGCGGGTGATGGTCTGCTTTGCCCAGCGGGGCGGGGACGAGTACATTCCCCTGAAGGAGATCGCGGAGTCCGAGGGCATTTCCCAGAAATATCTGGAATCCATTATGACGACCCTGTCCAAGGCCGGGTTCGTGGACGCCGTCCACGGCAAGGGCGGCGGCTACCGCCTGAACCGTCCCCCGGAGGAATACACCATCGGCAGCATTCTCAAGCTGACGGAAGGGAGCTTAAGCGCGGTGTCCTGCACCTCCATGGGCGCGTCGGCCTGCTCCCGGACGGAGTGCTGTCAGGCCAAGCCCATGTGGGACAAGCTGGACAGGATGATCGACGGGTTCTTTGAGGGGATCACCCTTGCAGACCTGCTTCACGACAGCGTAACGGCATAAAAGAAACCGGCATGACGAAAATCATGCCGGTTTTTGCTGTAAAATAGCCGTTTACATCTGGAAAATGTTTCCGAGAACCGCACCGTTATTTTCCGGTTCCCGGGGGCGGAGGGAATCGTAGGCCAGCGCGTAGGTGACCTCCACCCGGTTGCGCAGGAAATAGAAAATGACAAAGGTCACTGCCAGATACACGCCGAAGAACAGGAAATAGGCGACCGTGTCGGAGAAAGGCAGGGTAATCCCCAGATCAGGCAGGAGCTGGTCGCCGTAGTTGACCGCAATGGACACCAGCATGGCGGCGTAGTACCACCACATACTCAAATCCAGCCGGAACAGATTCCAACGGTTGCCCTTCGTCATCACCCGGCTGTCCCGCAGAGCTGCCAGCGCGCCGGTGGCGGGGCGGTCGATGATGAGATAATCCGCCATGCGGTACCGGTAAAACACCGGCGCGGCAAGGACGGGGAACAGAACGCCGAAAATCACCATGACAGGCGCGGTGGCATCCATAAGCTGCGCGTAGGTGGCGTCGTCCAGCAGAATGCCGGAGGTGCCTGCGTTTTTGACAAGGGGCATCAGAATGTCCACCGCCGAATTGGAGAGGGGCGTCATCATGTAGATCGCGATAGCGACGTACATACTTGCCATGGCCACGCCGCCGAAGATCAGCCCCTTCAGCAGCGTACAGCGCAGCAGCACCCAGAACCGGTCAAAGCCCAGGCGCATCCCGTTGGGGGAAGCGTACTGTCCCCGGGCAATGCGGAGCATCGTGGACAGATAGCCCAGCTCCAAGCACATGAGAAAAACCGCCTGCACGATGGGCAGCAGCATTTGGACAGTGGTCAGGGCGGAACGGATGCTCATGCTTCCAAGGCCGCCGGTCTTGGCGATCTGCTGACTCAGAATGTAACTGACAACAGTCGCCACCGCCGACACGGCAATGGTAATCAGGGAAAAATACAAAATAATTTTCTGTCCTTCCCGGGCGTTGGCGAGCCGCCCGGCGGAAAAATCCTTCAGCTGGCGGGTGTTTCGGATATCCATGAATACGTCTCCGTTTCAAAACTGGCTTTAGCATCAGTTGACAACATGGTTTTCCCAGCCCCAAACGGCGTCCGGCTGTGTTATCCTCGCCCGCCTGCCTCGTCTGCCTTGCCAGCCTCCGTTTATGCTCCGGGAAAACTCGAAGACCCGTCGGGCGCTCTGGCGCGTCGATGGCAAGGCAGAGGACGCAGGCTTGCCGGCGCAAGTCAAGGACGATAACGCAGCCAGCGGCGTGCCAGAGCGTCCGATGGGCATGTGTCCCCTTGTCAGCTGATGCTATGATTGTTATAAACGAAATTCGGGAAAATAGCAAATGAAATTTTTGTAACAGTGGAAAAACGGGGAAAGGTATGGTATAATCCGTTCAACCACAGGAAAGAACGGAGGGCAACTATGGAGCTTGGAGAAAAACTGCGCTTGACGCGGCTGGAAGCGGGATTGTCCCAGCGGGCGCTCTGCGGGGACGAGATCACCCGGAATATGCTCTCCCGCATTGAGAACGGCGCCGCCCGGCCGTCCATGAAAACGTTGGGCTGTCTTGCTGCGCGGCTGGGCAAGCCCGTGAGTTATTTTCTGGAAGAAGATACCGTTTGTTCGCCTAATCAGGAGATCATGACCGCTGTCCGGCAGCTGTTTGACGGGAAGGATTATGCCGGGGCAATGCGGGCGCTGGCGCAGTACCGCGCCCCGGATGAAATTTACGATCGGGAGCGGCAGCTGCTGGAAATCCTCGTCCGGCTCCACCTCGCCGAAGAAGCCATCGGAGATGGGCGGGAGCCATACGCTCTGGAACTTTTGGAAGCCGTCGCCGCTCTGGGGAAGGATGCGGCCTATTACTCCGAAGACTTGGAGCAGCGCAGATGTCTGCTCCTTGGCCGCATTCCGGGGCAGGTCGTTAATTTGCCCGGTCTGGACGAGGCGCTGACCGTGCAGGCCACGTCGGCACTCGCCGGGGGAGACGTCCAACGCGCCGCCCATCTTCTGGATGGGGCGGAAGACCGCACCGCCCCCTGCTGGAACTTTCTCCGGGGGAAATGCCACATGGCGATAGAAGAATTCCCGGAAGCGGCAAAATGCTTTCTCGCCGCCGAGGGGGAGTACAACGTCCTCCGGGAGCTGGAGATCTGCTACCGGGAAATGGGCGATTACAAAAACGCCTACATTTATGCCTGCCGTCAGAAGGACGCGCAATAACGAAAAAACGCCGTGCCGCTGAGGAAATTCCTTGCGGCACGGCCTTTTCAATGATTTTACGCTTTTTCCATGACCCAGAGGTTCCGGATCTGTCCCTCGATCTGCTCGTAGCTCCACAGCTTTTCGGAATTGACCACGCTGTTGGGGTCATTGACCTGAAATTCGCCGTCCTTCACGCCCCGCAGGACGATGTAATGTCCCGTGGTTGTGAAATCCCCCTCCCGCATGGCGCAGATGATGGGCTTGCCCGCTTCCAGCGCGTCCACCATCTTTTTCTTGACCAGCGGAATTTCCGTGGCCTTCAGCCCAAGCCCCCCGCTGCCCTCGCTGATGAGCGTCCAGGAGGAGCCGCTGCCCCGGGAATAGTAGCCGTTTTCCTGGGCAAATTGGGCGACCTGCCAGGGGTTCATGTTCTCGTCTCCGGTAAGGTAGTAGCCCACCATGGCAAGACACGTCGGGCCGCAGCCGGTCTCCGCGATAAATCCCTTCCCGTACTTTTCGTAGCCCCACATGGGGTCCCACTGCAAAAACAGCGGCACGGTCCGGCTGTCCTTCCAGACGCTGAGATCGACCCCCGTGTCCTTCCGGAAGGGGTAGTTCAGCACAAAATCCTTCGTCTCGGGGTTGCGTTCGTAAAGGTCGATCAGGCTCTGGGGATATTCGCCGTAGGAGATGCCCTGTTCCTCGGCAAAGGCCTTCACCGTTTTCTCCGCCTCCGTGCGCTCTCCGTGATAGAAGGAGATGTCCCGGTACAGGTTGTACGCGGGCTTCGCGCCCAGAACCGCCGCCGCGAGAAGCACAATGACGGCTACGGCGATCACCGCCCGCTGTTTCGTTTTCATCATAACCACATCCTTTTTGACTTTTCCCATTATACCACGGCATTTTTAGGAAGTCTTTTCGGAGAGGTTAAGAATTCCTTATTTTTAGCCTGTAAGGTATTTTCTGTCATGATGTAATTTATAAAGGGTGGTTTACACCAAGTGTTACGTCATGACTGCGGCTCATTTGTGGTGAATGGAAAACAGTTATGATAAGAACACCGGATATTGTTCTCCTGACGTGCTATGACGAAAACAGAACGTGGTGACAATAAAAGGAGAACCGGGCTTGAACGATTGCCATTCTTGCACCCTTTATACAACGGAAAATGCAGGCGCGAAATGAGTTTTATCGAGCAGTTGAATTTCCTTTTCATACTGAGCTCCAATTAGGGTCTATCTGAAAACCGTCAACATGCCCAAACAGCGGGTCTTTTCCGC
>ERZ1673743.4185-NODE-4185-length-10312-cov-5.420298_pt1 | contig 10312 bp, 7 predicted proteins | sample MGYA00580197_ERZ1673743 | MGnify/ENA primary metagenome ERZ1673743 (study PRJEB41218, sample SAMN15661795) | gut metagenome | host: Homo sapiens | place: Canada: London | collected 2015-08-20/2019-03-30 | study: EMG produced TPA metagenomics assembly of... | reverse complement strand
ATCTTCTGGCAGCTAATACTTTACGTCCGCCTTTTGTGCTCATACGAGCTCTGAAGCCATGGACTTTCGCTCTAGATCTTTTTTTCGGCTGAAATGTCATTTTCATAGGTAAAGCACCTCCTTTATCTATATGGAATTTAAAATTATTAACCTAATCAGAACATCATTTCAATTATATTCATAAATAGCATTCTCGTCAAGTAAAAATTCTTGCTTTCCTGTAATTTTTTATATCCACAAAGTTTTCCACACTGTGCATAACCTGTCATTTTGATAAGGTTTACGTAACATTATCCACATTTTGTGGATAACTTGTGGATAACCTGGGGATTATCAGCAAAAATATCCACTTTTGACTGTTGATTTTAACGCATATGTCACAAAAAACAGTATATTTCGAGGGGATTCGACAGTGGATAGAGTTATACACATAATTTTTCATTATTGAAACCCGTAAAACCATGTTATGGTAACCAGAATGGTTATCAACCTTTTTATCCACATTTATCCACACACAAAATGTTGATAACTTTCCAGTTTATTCACAAGATATCCCCCATTTTTTTTCTGGAATTTTTTTATTATCCACTGCAATTTTTTCAAATTGTGGATGTTTTGTGGACAATTCTGCACTTTTCCCCAGTTGTTTTTCCTATTTTCACGTCCAGTACAACACTTTCCCACCCACATCCCCACCCTTTTACGACAATCCACAGCAGTTCTGATTTTTTCTCCGAATGTGCATAATTTTCCACATAAATTTCCTATATAAATAAGATTTTGTCGTTGCGAAAAGACAGGATTTATTATAATATATATAAGGATATTTATGTCCGTTTATCAAAATACCAGTAAAATTCCGGTATATTTAGCCTGCCACACCCTAATTTCCTGTTTCCAGCTGGTATTTTGATAAACGGACATGTCGCCGACGGACGGCATCATTTAATATAAGAAACAATCAGATGTGTACGGGAGGAAAAAATGAGCACAGTAATAGAAAAATGGGATGAAATCCTGGGAATTGTGAAAAAGGAGCACGATCTTTCCGATGTTCGATTCGACACATGGCTGAAACCCCTGAAGGTTTATGATGTCAGTGGAAATGTAGTTACCATCGTCGCTTCCGACCAGGTGCGATTAAGCTACATTAATAAGAATTACAAACTGCCTCTGCAGGTTACCATAAGCGAAGTTACCGGAATGACCGACTGCGAAGTGAAATTTATCCTTCCAGAAGACGTCCCGGCGAAGAAATCCATTTCCGACGCTGCACCTGATCAGGACAACCGTTTTAAGGCCAGATGTGAAGAAGCAAATCTGAACCCCAAATATACATTCAATACTTTTATCGTGGGCAGCAACAACAAACTGGCTCAGGCTGCAGCTTTGGCAGTAGCGGAATCTCCGGGAAATACGTACAATCCGCTGTTTATCTATGGTGGTGCAGGACTTGGCAAGACCCATCTTATGCATTCCATCGCCCACTTTATTATTGAAAATGATGATAACAGTAAGGTTCTCTATGTTACAAGTGAAGAATTTACCAATGAGCTGATCGAGACCATCCGTAATGGAAATAACACCGCCATGAGTAAATTCCGCGAGAAATACCGTAACATTGATGTCCTTCTCATTGATGATATTCAGTTTATTATAGGAAAGGAATCCACGCAGGAGGAATTTTTCCACACCTTCAACAGCCTTTACAGTGCAAACAAACAGATTATCATATCTTCCGATAAACCGCCGAAGGATATGGAAATTCTGGATGAGCGTTTCCGTTCCAGATTCGAATGGGGACTGATCGTGGATATTACTCTGCCGGATTACGAGACCAGGATGGCCATTCTTCATAAAAAAGAAGACATGGACGGCTACAATGTAAGCGAAGATGTTATCAAATATATTGCAAATAATATCAAATCCAACATCCGTGAGCTGGAAGGTGCCTTCAATAAGGTAGTTGCTTATGCAAAACTGGAGAAAAAAGAGGTTACCCTTGAACTTGCCGAGCAGGCTCTGAAGGATATCGTCGCACCGAATGAAAATAAACAGATTACTGCAGACTACATTATTTCTATGGTAGCAGAGCATTTTAATGTAAGTACTGCCGATCTTTGTGGAAATAAAAGAAGTTCCAAGATCGTGATGCCAAGACAGGTGGCAATGTATCTTTGCCGTGAAATTCTGGCGATCCCGCTGAAAAATGTAGGACAGTATCTTGGAAATCGCGACCACACTACCGTTATGCACGGCGTAGAAAAGATCGAAAAGGAGCTCCAGACCAACGAACAGCTCCAGAACACCATCGATACATTAAAGAAAAAAATTAATCCACAAACTTAACACATTTTTTCCACATTTCATGTGTATAAGATGTTGACATTATGTGTATTAATGTGAATAACTTTTGGCAACAAAATCGCTTATGTGGTTTTACACAGGTTATTCACACTCTAAACCAATGCTTTTACACGAAGTTATCCATACCCGAAACCCTTTTATTCACTGGGCGGAAGTGAGTTTTTCACATATTCACACCCCCTACGGCGGATACGGCGGATATCTTCTTAAATATATTTAATGAAAAACCCATTTTCTCCAGAAAGGAAGTTATACACATTATGAAAATCATTTGCTCCAAAAGTAACTTGTTGAAGAGCGTCAGCATTTCCTTAAAAGCTGTACCATCCAAAACAACTATGCCAATTCTGGAATGTATTCTGATTGATGCAACAACAAATCAGATCAAATTTACTACTAATGACATGGAACTTGGAATCGAAACCATTGTCGAAGGTACTATAGAAGAAAAAGGAATGGTTGCCCTGAATGCGAAAATCTTTTACGAGATCATCAGAAGACTTCCAGACAACGATGTTACCATTAAAACTGATGAAAAATTCGCTGCAACTATCACCTGTGAGAAAGCAAAATTTAATATTCCAGGAAAATCTGGTGAAGATTTCGCATATTTACCGATGATTGAGCGAGATGACCCCTTAACTATCTCTCAATATACATTAAAGAATATGATTTATCAGACAATATTCTCAATTGCAGTCAACGATAACAACAAATTAATGACTGGTGAACTGTTTGAAATTAAGAATAATTGTCTGAAAATTGTCTCTCTGGATGGACACCGTATTGCGATCCGCAAAATGCCTCTGAAGAAAGACTATTCAGACCGCAAGGTTGTAGTTCCAGGCAAGACTCTGAATGAGATCAGTAAGATCTTATCCGGAGAAATGGATGATGTAGTCAGCATTTTCTTCACAAACAATCATATTTTATTTGAATTTGACCAGACTATGGTAGTTTCACGTCTGATCGAGGGGGAATATTTCCGTATTGACCAGATGCTTTCCAGCGATTATGAGACCAAACTTTCCATTAACAAAAAAGAATTTCTGGATTGTATCGACCGTGCTACACTTCTTGTAAGAGAAGGAGATAAGAAACCGATCATTATCCACATTACAGATGGCAGCATGGAGCTGAAGATTGATTCTGCAATGGGTTCCATGAACGAGGATATTGATATTGAGAAAGAGGGAAAAGATATTCTGATCGGATTTAATCCCAAGTTCCTGATCGATGCACTGAAGGTTATTGATGATGAGACCATCGACATTTACCTGGTAAACCCGAAAGCACCTTGCTTTATCAGAGATGAGGAAGAAACTTACACGTATCTGATTCTTCCGGTTAACATAAATCAGAACCAGGCAAGATAATGACACTTGCCACAGAGAGAAACGTAACAGACAATTGGAAGAGTATGGAAGTGAACACGGACTGCCAATAATGGCTGGAGACAGTCTGGAAAACGAATTGCAGTCGTGATGCCAGAAGAGTGGAGGCAGAAAATTGGAAATCAGAATCAGAGATGAATTTATCAAACTTGGCCAGGCACTGAAACTTGCTGACCTTGTATCAGACGGCGTTGAGGCAAAATATGTGATTAACGACGGACTTGTAAAAGTAAACGGTGAAGTAGATACCAGAAGAGGCCGCAAGGTTTATGGCGGTGACGTTATTTCCTATAATGGCCAGGATGTGAAGGTTCTGTCCGGAAACGAGTAAAATGGCTTATATTGAATCCATAAAATTAAGCAATTTCAGAAATTACGAATCGCTGGAACTTTCTTTTGACAAAGGAACCAATATTTTTTATGGGGATAATGCCCAGGGAAAAACAAATATCCTGGAGTCTGTGTATCTGTGCGGAACCAGCAAATCCCATAAAGGAAGCAAAGACCGGGAGATTATCCGCTTTGAACAGGATGAAGCCCATATCCGTATGATGGTTGGAAAAGATTCCATGTCTTACAAGATCGACATGCATCTTCGGAAAAATAAGGCCAAGGGCGTGGCAATCAACGGGCTTCCCATAAAGAAGGCGAGAGAGCTTCTCGGTGTGGTGAATCTGGTTTTCTTTTCCCCGGAGGATCTGAATATTATCAAAAACGGTCCGGGAGAGCGACGAAGATTCATGGACGCGGAGCTTTGTCAGCTGGATAAACTATACCTCACAGATCTTGCCGGATACAATCATGTTCTGAATCAGAGAAATAAGCTGCTGAAGGATATGTATAAGCGACCGGATCTTGGAGCGACTCTGGATGTATGGGATATGCAGCTGGTAAATTATGGCCGTAAGATCATTGGCAAAAGAAGAGAATTTGTGGAGTCCCTTAATGAGATCATTAAAGAAATTCACAGAAATCTTACCGGCGGTATTGAGAATATAGAAGTGATATATGAACCAAGCGTGGAGAGTGAGGCTTTGGAAGAGAGCCTTTTCAGCAACAGAGACCGGGATCTTCGGATGAAAATGACTTCGTCCGGACCTCACAGGGATGACCTAATGGTGGCTGTGAACGGAATTGATATCCGCAAATATGGTTCGCAGGGGCAGCAGAGAACAGCAGCTCTTTCCCTGAAACTTTCGGAGATTTATCTGGTGGAAAAGATCATTCATGATAAACCAGTTCTGCTTCTGGACGATGTCCTTTCGGAGCTGGACAGCAGCCGTCAGAATTATCTTCTTGAGAGTATTCATGATATTCAGACCATGATCACCTGTACTGGTCTGGATGATTTTGTCAGTCATCAGTTTACAATCAATAAAGTGTTTCACGTTGTGGCGGGGCATGTGTATCAGCCGATGGGATGTCCTGCAGATAAATAAGCTTGCGAAGTAGTATGCGATATGCTAAACTGGCATTAACTATGGAAAGTTGGTGAAAAATTTGGACAAAGAGGAATTTCGGGTTAAACTTGAAGAGATTAACCATTTAGTAGAACAGAAGGACTATAAGGGAGCCATGAATGTTGTAGACAGCATTGACTGGCGCCGTGTGAAAAATGTTCGTACCCTTTGTGTGGTTGGTGAAATCTATGCTGCCAATAAACGCTATGAGGACAGCAAGGAAATTTTCCTGCTGGCTTATCACAGAGCCTCCATTGGTAAGAACATTCTTTATCGTCTTGTAGAAGTTTCCCTGAAGCTGGGACAGGTTTCCGAGGCAGTGGAATTTTATCAGGAGTACAGGGAAGTTGCGCCAAATGATAATACGCAGTACATCCTGAAATACAAGATCCTGAAAGAAAAAAAGGCTCCTCTTGCAGAGCAGATCAAGGTTCTGGAGGATTATAAGGAGAAAGAATTTACCGAAAAATGGTCTTACGAGCTTGCCAAACTGTACTATCAGGATGGTGACAAAGAGAAATGTCTGGAGCTTTGCAACGAGATCATTCTCTGGTTCAACGAGGGTAACTACGTGATGAAGGCTATGGACCTGAAACAGCGTATGGGTGCTCTTACTGGCGCGGAGAAAGAGCGGTATGAACAGCAGTTTGTACCGAAGCTTCTGAAACCTGAGGAAGCAGATACCATCAAGGAAGAAGAGAAAGCACCGAAAGCTGAGAACCAGGGAAGCGAATCTATTGAAAGTATTCAGATCAAGAGCGAGGATCTGGATGGCGTAGAGAGTCTTCAGGATAAAATTTCCAAAGGACTTCGTGACATTTTTGGAAGCCGTAAGATGGATGAAATGGAAGACAGCATTGTTTCCACTGAGCAGACGAAAGAGGTTCAGGAAGAAATGCTTCGTGATCCGGCTTCTGAGAAAGAATATGAAAGTGTACCGGAGCTGGAGCCTGAAACTGGCAAGGTGAAAGTGGAGAATACCAAGGAGACTGTTGCTGAAGAATCTGTGAATACAGCAGATGAGACTGCAGAGAAATCAGCGGAAGCAGTTTCAGAAGAAAATACAGAAGGTTTAGAGAATGCAGATCGTTCAGAGTCTGCAGAAGAGAAGAACGCATTTTCCACAGAAACAGAAACACCTGTTGAGAACCTGAAAATGCCTACACTGAATATTCCGGATTCTATGAAGAATATGGTACCGGAAGAGATTGAGGTTCCCAAGGCACCTGTACAGAATAACCTTTTCAGTGATGAGGCTGATGCTGCGGAAAAAATGAAAGACGAGAAACCTGCATTTGATTTTTCAAATTTCAATCTGGAGGATACGATTCTTGCTGCTGCTTCTGCACAGGGAATTGAGATTCCGGATGAGAAGGTAGATGAAGAGAAAGTTCAGGAAGAAAATAAAGAAATTGTAGAAGTCGCCAAAGAAATATCTACACAACCTCAGAAAGCTGTAAAAGAAGAAAAAGTAGAGAAGATTCCGGAAGAAGAGGAAGTTATCACTGAGGACGAGGAAGAAATCGAGCCAGAACCAGAACAGAAAAAGCCGGTTGTAGAACTTGAGGAAGAGGAATTCCTTTCCGAAGAGGATCTTCAGGCTGCTGAGGATGAGTTTATGAATGGTCCGGCAGGACATAAGGAGAAAGAAGAGCCTTCTGATGATTCCATGTCTGAGGATGAATTTATTGCCAAGCTTCTCAGAGAGAGCATTGGAGAAGAAGAGGATGAGGATATGCCTCCAGCTGCTGATGATGTGGTTGAAACTGAAGATGCAGAGGAAGAACCGGAAGATTCTGAGGACGAAAACTTTGATTTTGACGAGGATGAAGAGTCTTCTGAATCTCTTTCCGAGGAAGAAGAACTGGAACAGTTTATTGATTCTATTCAGCCAAAGGATAAGAGAAATCCATCTGACATTGTGCCAAGAGAGAAATCACTCACCGATGATGAGAAGAAGCTGTTTACATATTTTGTAAAGGTTCCGGGAATGCGGGAACAGCTGATCAGTGCACTTTGCGATGTGCAGATGGCGGCTGCTGATAAGACCTCCAAGACTGGAAACGTGATCGTCATGGGTGGGAAAGAAACTGGTAAGACAAGACTGATCGCAAGCTTGATTCCGGCAATCTGTAAAGAGCTGAATCTGCCGGCTTCCAAGGTGGCTTATGTATTTGCCGACCAGCTGAACGAGATGGATATTACGAAAGTGATTGGCAAGCTTAGCGGTGGTTTCCTTGTCATTGAGAATGCTAACCAGCTGACACAGGAAACAGTAGATATTCTGGATAAGGCTATGGAGTTCCGCACAGACGGACTTACTGTGATCATTGAGGATGAGAAGATCGGAATGCGTAAGCTGATTGCAAGATTCCCGAAATTCGCCAAGAAGTTTACATCCATGATCAACATTCCGGTATTTACCAATGATGAACTTGTAAACTTTGCAAGAGTTTACACCAAGGAAAATGGTTACAAGATCGACCAGATGGGAATGCTTGCATTGTATAATCTGATCGGTGTGAACCAGAAAGAAGACCAGCCTATGAACATTGGCGCAGTTAAGGAAATGCTTGACGCAGCAATGGCGAAATCCCAGGGCGGACTTCTGAAGTTTAATAAGAAAAAGAGAGTAGACCGTGATGGATTTACGGTTCTTTATGAGAAAGATTTTGCAAAATAAGTAATAGGGGAATTGCAGACAGCTGCCCAGATTGTGTGATTTGCAGATAATGATTAAATAATTTAAAAGAAAGAGGAAATTAATATGACCAGACCTTATTTAGGAAATCCGAAATATACCATTGAAGTTCTTCAAAAGTATAATTTTGCTTTCCAGAAAAGGTTTGGTCAGAATTTTCTTATCGATACCCATGTTCTGGAAAAAATAATCGAGGCTTCCAAGATCACCAAGGATGATTTTGTTCTGGAAATCGGACCGGGTATTGGAACCATGACCCAGTATCTGGCTGAGGCAGCCAGAGAAGTGGTGGCTGTAGAGATTGATAAGACATTGATCCCGATTCTGGAAAATGATACTTTGAAAGACTGGGATAATGTGACTGTGATCAACGAGGATATCCTGAAAGTTGATATTGCGGCGCTGGCACAGGAGAAAAATGGGGGCAAGCCTATCAAGGTGGTTGCCAATCTGCCTTATTATATTACCACACCGATCATCATGGGACTTTTTGAAAACCATGTTCCCATTTCTTCAATCACCATTATGGTACAGAAGGAAGTGGCAGACAGAATGCAGGTTGGTCCTGGAACAAAGGATTACGGTGCTTTGTCTCTGGCTGTTCAGTATTATGCCAGACCGCAGATCATTGCGAATGTTCCGCCAAACTGTTTTATGCCAAGACCGAAGGTGGGAAGTGCTGTTATCCAGCTTGTGAGATATGAAGAGCCGCCAGTGCAGGTGGACAATGAGAAGCTGATGTTCAGGCTGATTCGGGAATCTTTTAATCAGAGAAGAAAAACATTGGTAAATGGACTGAAGAACTCCCAGGAGCTTGATTTTTCAAAAGAGGAAATTGAGAAAGCTATGGCAGAGACCGGAATTCCGGTAAATGTGAGAGGCGAAGCGCTTACTTTAGCAGAATTTGCTGATCTTGCAAACGTATTTAATAAATTGAGAAAATAAACAAGAGTGATGAAAGCGGGGCAAGGGCTCCGCTTTTGTTGTCTGTGGATTGCTGTGCAGTACTGCTGCTCACGCAATCATTCACACATTCGGAATTCGCCGATTTACTGCATAAATCTCATACAAATAAAAATCACCCGGTGGCTAGACGGGTGATTTTTATTTTGTCTCAAATATATTTTTTAAAAGGAAGGAGAGTCAATCACTTTTGGGTGACTGACATATGAAAAAGAAATTTTATAAAAATAATGTTGGCTGTTATTATTTTTATGATGTTAGTATATCGGGAAAGTTTGAAAGAATCGTGTTTATCTTATGAAAAAATAGTGAACGAATTTAAAAAGATTTGTAACTGCCTGGAAAAATGGGCTGTTTTTGGAGATTAGTTATAAAAAGATTATAAAGTTTTTAGATACATTTTACAAATAAAAGGAAAAGGTGTAGTATAATGGGCTGGAATCTGGAGAAAGGTTTATTTCCGGTATTGATTAAATTTCAGAAGAAAATTACTTGATATGAGGAAATCAGATCATAAATATGACCAGATTCCAACAGTTTGTGAACAGAATATTAACTATTGCTGGTCAGACCATGAACAGCAGCTATTTAATTGTTACTGGAGAGATTTTGAACAGATGACATTTAATCGTTACTGGGCAAGTCTTGAACAGTAACATTTAATCAGGAGGTAATTATCATGATAAAAATGAAAAAATCAGCAGCACTTATTCTTGCAGGAGTCCTTGCATGTTCCATGCCGATGCCGGTTATGGCATCCAGTGATACAGAAGTGGTAGAAAGTCTTCTGGACAGTGGAATTGATTTTCTTGCTTCTGACCCGGAAAAAGCAGTAGACATTATTATGTATGCCAAGGATCTTGTAGACCAGCAGAACATCACAGATGACCAGGTACGAAGTGCTGTAACTCAGGCAGCAGACCATTTTGGTGTATCTCTTTCTGATTCAGATGTAGATTCCCTTGTTTCTGTAGTACGCAAGGTTCTGGATGCAAAAATTGACGAAGATGCTCTTAGAAGTGATGTAAATTCTGTATACAGTAAGCTGCAGGATATGGGAGTTACAAAGGATGATGCCAAAGGTCTTGTGTCGAAGTTAATCGAATTTGTAAAAGGATTATTCGAATGAGAAACGTAAAATGTGCAAAATGTATAACTTTACCAAATTAAAGTAAAGACGTAAATGTGGTAAATTTATAAAAAAAGAGGAAAATGAAAGAATAAATTGTGCAAATAAAACAAATGTTCATTATTCGTTTACAATTTGCATGTATTTTGTTCATAAGTATCTGATACTATATAATCAGTTCGAAAGAACATACACAGAAGACGTTGTAATGACACCATTACACATAAAATTTTTTCATAATAATCGCCCCGGCAGCTACTGCCGGGGCACTCCTCGTTTTAGAGCGTATTTGAAAAAG
>ERZ1673743.4184-NODE-4184-length-10314-cov-5.267960_pt1 | contig 10314 bp, 7 predicted proteins | sample MGYA00580197_ERZ1673743 | MGnify/ENA primary metagenome ERZ1673743 (study PRJEB41218, sample SAMN15661795) | gut metagenome | host: Homo sapiens | place: Canada: London | collected 2015-08-20/2019-03-30 | study: EMG produced TPA metagenomics assembly of... | reverse complement strand
GCAGAGCGCGTTCTTCCGCATCACCGAGGTGATTCCCGTCGACCTGGCCGTAGAGCAGATGAAGAAATTCATCGTCAAGTCATACAGCAAGAAGGGTCAGGACATCGTCGACAAGAACTTCGCGGCTGTTGACCGCGGCGGCGAATACCACCGTCTCGACGTAGACCCCGCATGGAAGAACCTGGCCGACGACACCGTGGCCGAGAACCACGACCCCGAGTTCGTGACACGCCTGGTGCGCCCCATCAACGCCCAGAACGGCAACCTGCTCAAGGTATCTGATTTCCACGACATCGCCGACGGCCACTGGCCCAACGGCACCGCCGCCTACGAGAAACGCGGTGTGGCAGCCTTCGTGCCCGAATGGAATGAAGAGAACTGTATCCAGTGTAACAAGTGCGCATACGTCTGCCCCCACGCCGCCATCCGTCCGTTCGTGCTCGACGCCAGCGAGATGGCCAACGCCCCCATGACCGAGGACAAGACACTCCCCGCAATCGGCAAGCAGTTCGCCGGCATGCGTTTCATCCAGGCCGTCGACGTACTCGACTGCCTCGGCTGCGGCAACTGCGTTGACGTCTGCCCCGGCAAGAAGGGCGTGAAGGCTCTCGAGATGAAACCCCTCGAGACCCAGCTCGACGTACAGAAAGACTGGGACTACTGCGTAAGCGCCGTAGCCTCGAAACAGGAACTCATCGACACCACCGCCAACGTCAAGAACTCGCAGTTCGCAACACCGCTCTTCGAGTTCTCGGGCGCATGCTCGGGCTGCGGCGAGACACCTTACGTGAAACTGATCTCGCAGCTCTTCGGTGACCACCAGATGGTGGCCAACGCAACCGGCTGCTCGTCAATCTACTCGGGTTCGGTGCCCTCTACACCCTACACCACCAACTTCCGCGGCCACGGTCCCGCCTGGGCAAACTCGCTGTTCGAAGACTTCGCCGAGTTCGGTCTCGGCATGTCGATCGCCGATGAGAAACTCACCGCCCGCGTTGCCGACCTCATGGCCAAGGCCATCGAATGCGACAAGTGCTGCGCCGAAATCAAGGAGCAGGCCAAGAAATGGCTCGAGAACCGCAATGACGCCGTGGCCACCCGCGAAGTCTACGAGGCTATCCTGCCGCTCTGCGAGGCCTGCGGCTGCGACATCTGCAAGGCCATCGTCGACCTCAAGGCTTACATCGTGAAACGCTCGCAGTGGATCATCGCCGGTGACGGTGCCGCCTACGACATCGGTTACGGCGGTCTCGACCACGTGCTCGCATCGGGCAAGAACGTCAACATCATGGTGCTCGACACCGAGGTATACTCGAACACCGGCGGCCAGGCCTCGAAAGCCACCCCGATCGGTGCCATCGCCAAATTTGCCGCCGCCGGCAAACGCGTGCGCAAGAAAGACCTCGGTCTCATGGCCACCACCTACGGCTACATCTACGTGGCTCAGGTTGCCATGGGCGCCGACCAGGCCCAGACCCTCAAGGCCATCCGCGAGGCCGAGGCATACGACGGCCCGTCGCTGATCATCGCCTACTGCCCCTGTATCGCCCACGGCCTGAAAGCCGGCATGGGTCACAGCCAGAACGAGGAGCAGCGCGCCGTAGAGTGCGGTTACTGGCAGCTGTGGCGCTACAACCCCGCCAACGAGAACGAAGGCAAGAACCCCTTCACCCTCGATTCGAAACAGCCCGACTGGGACAAGTTCGACGACTTCCTCAAAGGCGAGGTACGCTACGCATCGGTATTCAAGCAGTATCCCGCCGAGGCAGCCGAGCTCTTCGCCGCCGCCAAGACCAACGCCCGCTGGCGCTACGCGAACTACCAGCGCCTCGCCGCCACCCAGTGGGACTTCACTCCCGGCGAACCCGAGATAAAGGAATGATCTGACGTACCCACACACAAATAACCCCGAGGGGGTGTGCCGCCGATGCGGCACACCCCCTCGTCTTGTATCGTCCCACATCGCTCCATCAACCGTACCACCGCACGCATGTCATATCAACCGATATTCAACAAAATAAAACGAGATTTCATATATTAACCATTTTTAACCAAATGGGGGGGTAATTAGAAGGCATTTGCGTACTTTTGCATTTTAAACATAAGATGATTCCTTATCTGCCTAACTTTCGGAATCACTGTCATTACCGATCCAACCCCTTTATCACAAAAAAATAAACAATCACAATTATAAACCATCAGATGAAACCTCACTTTAACCTCTCATTCATCATGGCTCTGGTCCTGGCCGTCATAGGCTCGGCCGGCTCTCTGAACGCCAAGCAGATTCCCTTCACCGAGGAATATTTCCCCGACCTCGTCGTGCGCCAGTGGCTCACCGACAAATACGCCTCGGCCATCGCCGACGGCATGATCGAGACCGACAAGGTCACCAGCCTCACCGACCTGCTCAAGGACTTCGGCTCAAACCCCTACAAGGATGTCGAAGACCTCCGTTGCCTCCGTTATTTCACCAACCTTTTCAACGGCTCCGCTCTGGGCACAATCACCATCCCCAACAGCACGACATTCAAGAACCTCAAATATATCGATGTATCGGGCATCCGGGGACTCGCCACAATCACGAACAGCATTTCCTACAACGCCAACAAGAATGACAATAAAACGATGAACCCGCCCGTTGTCGAGATTATCGCCGACGGATGCCCGGATCTCAAGGAATTCATCTTCAACAACTGCCCCACCCTCGAGCGCGTCTCGGTCAAAGACTGCCCGAAACTCACCGGTTTCTACTGTGGTGTGAATACCTCCTCGCAAGGCAACACAATTTACAACAAAGGCAACGGTGGCACCAAGCTCGAAACCCTCGACCTCAGCACATGCCCCAATCTCAATCAGATATGGGTGTCGCGCAACGTCAACCTCAAGGAACTCCGCCTCGCCGCATCAGGCCGCGAATTCGCCACCGACAGATACAGCGGCGAGCCTGTCTCGACAGCCTCCATCAATCTTCAGTGCTCCAACAACAAAATCGAAGACCTGAACCTTGACAACTTCTATACCACCGGCAACAATGCCTACACCACTGCGGTAAACGCCTCGTATAACCACCTGCGCGACATCAGGTTCCATACGCTCACCGGCACATCGAAAGTGCTCGCATTCTCGTCTCTTCTGCTGCGTAACAACGCACTCCTCGACATCAACATCCCCTATGAGTATTCCGGCATATATTACTCAATATCGACCGGAGACAACAGCGGCACAACATCTTACAGCACCCAGACCCGCGAAGTAGGTCCCGAGAACGTAGTCATTCTCTCAGAGGAAAACATGCGGGGCACCCTGAGTTCGGCAAGCGGGGGCACAACAAGCAAAGGGGTTCAGACCACATTCACTTTCAGCAACGCCACCACAACCAAAGGCTCTTACCGGTACCGTCCGCTCGGCAATGCCGGCGTATGCGAGAAAATCCAGTTCCAGGCCACGCTGAACCGCAAGGTGGCGCTGCAGATGTGGGTGTGCGGCGACTTCAACGGCTGGACCGTCACCGATGACGGCAACTGGACCGAGCCCGCAGACTGGGAAACAAGTAAAGGCTCGTGGGAACTCGTATATGACGACAACGGCACATATTCTCTCAAATACCTTGGCGAAATCGCAGGCAACTACCGCATTTATGTCTACGACCCCAACACAAAACAGAACTACTGGCTCGGGGCAAGCCATGCCGACCTGGTGACACCTTACAACGCCGTCGCCAAAGCCGCAGTCAGCGAGCCTGACGAGGCAGAGACACTTGCCGCCGAGGAAACCGGCGATGACACCGCGCAGAAAATCTATGACATCAGCTCGGAATCACAGACTACATACAACAACTTCGTCTATGCATCGCCCGTAGCCGCCGACGGTTCAGCGCTGACCTTTGTCAAAGACTCGAAATTCCCCTTCACCACCCACTACTGCCAGAGCCACGACATGCTGGCCACCATCAGCGAACCTGCCATCACCATCAACTACGTTTCGGGCCACCACACCGGTGTAATGGCCACAACAGGTTTCAATCCTCCCTCGGCAATAACCCTCCCCGCCGCCGATGCAGAGGCAGACGGCCCCGAGATGTGGTATAACCTGCAGGGCATCAGCGTAGATGCCGACACCACCGTTCCCGGCATCTACCTTGTGCGCAAAGGCACCGTAACCCGCAAGGTAATCGTGCGCTGAGACACCCACCTCTGAGATAAATAGGCGCAGAACTCGGCTTGCACCCGAATGTAGGGACATCGCTTTGCGATGTTTAGCTGATATTCAACGAAATATCCTAAACATCGCAAAGCGATGTCCCTACGTTTAGATGGTACCCGGAACTCACGAGGAGGGGGGTCAGTTGGCCCAGAGGTAGAAATGGTAGCGGTGGGGCATGGCGAGCCACATGGGGCGCCCCGAAGGGGTGGTGAACCGGATGACGGCGGTATCGGCCGCCACATCGGCAGACCAGACGGTGGTGCGGCGGTAGCGTCCGGTAACGGGCGCGAGCGGTTCGGGCGACAGACGGTAACGCCCCCCGGCGTCGGTGACCGTGTGGCTAAGCGTGTCAAGGTCTATCCCCTCGAACGCCTTCGGTATGAGCACCGTCGGGGGCAGATCGTAATAGCGTGAAATGCACTCGGTGTAATATGGATGCGTGCCACGCAGGCCGCGCAGTTTGCCGAAGGTGTACCACGGCTGTGCGGTCACGTCGGGCAAGTCGACATACAGCAGTGTAGAGCGTTCCGTTCCTGCCTGACGGGCGATATCGCGCTCAAGCCGTCCGTCGGCGGCAAGCACCGGTATCGTCAGCATCCCGTGCGCCACAATGGTAATCCCTGCCAGAGCGCAAAGCACGCCGGGCGGCACCCGCGGCATCCTGACGACATTCACACCCATGCGCCACAGGGCTATCATGGCGTAGAGCTGGGCGCACCATCCCACTCGCCCCACGAAATCACCGGCCATGCAGAACAGACCGGCCACCGGCGCCGCCACAGCAAAGACAAAGGTCAGCGGGTCTGCCAACCACCCCCTCCAGTCACGGCGCCCGCAAAGAATGCCTATGCCGATTATCGCCAGCACGACCGCAAGCACTACTACCAGCGGCGCTGAAAACATAAGCGACTCCCATACGCTCCATTGCCGGGCCACCTCTACCGACCCGGCGGCGCGCCGCCATATCCCGGGCGAGAGTATGGTGCTCAGCGCACCCAGGGCGAACGCCCCCCAGCCCCATCGCTGCGTGCACGACAGTGAGCGCCATGCCCTGCGGTGACAGATGAAATACAGCGCGGCCCCGCATGCCACGGGCACACCCGCGGCCTCGTGCATCGCCCCCGCCACCAGACCGGCGCAGAGGGCAATCCATCGGCTCACGCCGCGCTCACGCGCCACAAGCCAGACAAAACCGAGCGCCAGCGCCGATGCCGCCATATAGTTGAGCGCCACATCGTAGGTAAACATCTCGTCGGCCCACGGCAGCCCCAGCATCACCGTAAGCGCGGCAAGCGCCCCGGCACACTGTCGGCCTACGCGACACCAGGCCCCCACCGCCCATACGGCCAGCATGCACAGCCCCAGGGCGCACACCCCCATCAGCAGGTGAATGGCCCACACCGGCAAGAAAGCCCCGATATAGGCAGCCAGATAGTTGGCCGCACGGCCATTGGTGCCGAACCAGTGCTGAGCGGGATATGTGAAGAAGAACTTTCCCACCCCACCCTCATAGTCGGCGAATCCGTCATAGCGCCCGAACACAGCCATATATGCCCAGTCATCGCCGCCCAGGCCGCTGACCATGTACATGGCGCACAGCAGCAGGCCGGTCACCACCGACAGCACCGCGGCATAGTTCCGTGCCAGCCAGCGCCCGGCACCTTTCATTGCTCCGTCAAATCTCCCCATACCTCACATAAGTTACATAGGTCACGTTACATAAGTCACATCCGCCACATCATCCTCCGCCACGCGTCACATCGGCAGCGCCTCGAACTCATAGCCGCGCGATTTCAGCCACTCGATGGCGCGCGGCAGCACGGCCTTCATGTTCTTCTCGGCCTTGAGCGAGTCATGAAACACTATGATGGCCCCGTTGCGGGCAAAACGTTTCACATTGCTGAAAACCTGCTCGGCGTCGAGTTTCTTCGAGTAGTCACGCGTCACCAGGTCATACATAATGATATTGTAGCGGTCTTTGATGGCGCGCGCCTGTTTCCAGCGCAGCAGCCCGTGGGGCGGCCGGAACAGCGGCGAGCCGATCAGGTCGTTGGCCTCAGTGATGTCGTGCATGTAGCGGTATGTGGTAACCTTCATCCCCTGCAGGTGGTGCATGGTGTGGTTGCCCCAGCTGTGGCCGCGGCGACGCACCTCGTCGGCCAGTTCTGGATGGCGCGCCACATTGTCGCCCACCCAGAAGAACGTGGCCTTCACGCCATAGTGGTCAAGGGTATCGAGCACCCAGGGGGTCACCTCGGGTATCGGCCCGTCGTCGAAAGTAAGATACACCACCTTGCGCCCCTTGCGCTTGAGGCGCCACAGCCCCTCGGGGAAGAGCAGCCGGTAAAGCAGAGGCGGTCGTTCAATCAGCATAGTCGGTAACTTTAGATACTGCAAATTTAATCATTTTCGCCGGGATTGCCCCAAACGGCGATAATATCTGACTTAACGCACAAACAATTGGTCATTTGGGGTGTTTCAGTGATAGGGAAAATTGTCGTAACTTTGTACCCGCAAAGTCAACAGGACAAAACGGATTATGAGAGCCTCACGTATCATCATACTGTTCATCACCGGGGTGGCGGCCCTGTTTGCGGGGGCGCCGCGCTCGTCGGCGCAGATCATAGAGATGCCCGACGAGACGATGAATGTCGACTCGCTGAAGAGGGCTTTCGCCGACCAGCACTACTATTTCGGCCTTTACAAAGACAATTATTTCATTTTCGGCCCCCCGATCGGCTACAAGCCCGACAAGACCAACACCAACATCAAGTTCCAGATCTCGATAGCGCAGAAACTCACCAAGTCTACCCTCCCCTGGGGCACCTATCTGTATCTATATTACACGCAGAAGGTGTTCTGGAACGTGCTCGAGAACTCCATGCCCATGACCGACCTGAATTTCAACCCCGGCATCGGTCTGGCCAAACCGATATTCATAAAAGACCGGTTCATCGGCAAGCTCACGCTCACGCTCGAACACGAGAGCAACGGCCGCGACTCCATCTGGTCACGCTCGTGGAACAAGGTGACTCTGGGGGGCTCGGTGATGATCGACCCTAACCTCACCATCTACGGTAAGTTCTGGATTCCGATCATCGACGGCCAGAACAACCGCGACATCCTGAAATACTGCGGCATCTACCAGGTGGGATGGTCATACCGGTCGCCGAACCGGAAATTCTCGTGCTCGCTGTCGCTGGTAAAGCGTCTGGGCAACGTGTTCAATTTCAACACCACGTTCGAGGTCGCCTACCGGTGGTCGCGCAAGTCAAACCAGTACCTGTTCGCGCAATATTACAACGGCTACGGCGAAGGGCTTCTCGACTACAAGAAGTTCCATTCGCAACTGCGCATCGGCATAGTCATAAAGCCCACCCTCTTCTCCGAGTTTTAGCGACACAGACGCCACATAAGCCACATACGTTACAGATGTAACTTATGTGGCTTATGTGGCTTATGTGATTTATGTAACTTATGTGACTTATGTCAGGCGGGGAAGATGATTGTGGAGAGAGGGCGCGTCAGATGTCGGCAGCCGTCATCAGTAGTAGATGGCCAGATACGCAAGAGCTTCGCCTATTCCCGGGAGTTGAATGGTATCGTCAAACCTGACCCACACCTGAGCGAAACCTTCGTCCAAATTATCTTCTACAATACGTCCGTTGGGACGGACTACCTTCAACATCTTACCATCGAAATAGTACGGGATGGTCGGACTTGAGAGGAGCGACATTAACTCGGGACTGCCGGAGATTTCGATGGAACCGCCGTTGAAACCCTCCACCGGATTGAACTTGACCTCCACCGGATAAGCCTTTTGCGGCATAAAGAGATCGTCGGCATACCAGAAGTGAACGTATGCTTTTGTATATTGGCCGGCGATGAGGTTGTTCTTGAGTTTTTCCGAGAATATCCCCCACATTGAATACGGAACCATTAAAGCCTCGCATGGGTTGCTTTCACCCTGGGGAGTGATATATGTACCCTTGTAAGATAAGGGGGTACCGGTAGAGTTGGCATGTATTTTCAGGCCATCCACTTCCAGGCTGAAATCATTGCCGGAAAGACGCCATTTGCCGGGATTGGATTTGTTTACGGGGTTGTCCACATCTCCCCCCTCGATGGCCACGATCGACCTTGCTGTCACTGCTCCTGCAGTGTCAGGAGTTTCTGTATAGAGCATGCATCTGCCCTGTTTGAATTCCCTGCTCTGGGCTGAGAGATTGGCAGAAACGCCGAACGCCATGGCTACGGCAAAAAATGCCGCTGGGATGTTTTTTATGATTTTCATCTGTTTTCTTTTCTTGGATTGTTAGAGGTTGAAAGAGCCGGATCAGGGGAAAAGCTGAAGCTCCAACTCTACTGAACCGGATGAGAGACCGGGGATTCTTGATTCCCCGAGAGGGATATATATACAGCCTTTGTGATTGCTGAGAGTGGTCATTGAGTCCTTGTCATCCCGGAGCTTTGTGAGCAGCATATTGTTGACAAACGCATATTCGCCTTTGATCATCCCCAGGGCCGTCATTATCATGTGGTCACTGGTTACCTTGAAGGTACCCCTGTCGGACTCATCTCCGGGGGTAAACTTCACCTTCGCAGGGATAGCGAAACTGGGGTTGTCAGAGCCGAGGTAGAGTTTGATATAGGCAGCTTTGTAGGTGCCGTCGAGGAGTTCGGTTTTTATTTTGTCAACGGTCTGGTCTTTCGGTATCCATGTTGAAAAGAGCTGACATTTGTTTTCGATACCTTTGGTGACATTCTGAAATCTCCCGCTGAAACTTCTTCCGCCGTCGGGAGAGGTGGCGGTAATCCTCATACCGTTGGCTTCTGCTTTCAGTGTGTTGCCGGTAACGCTCCATGTGCCCTCTGCCTCCGTATAATCGAAGTCCCACTTGAGTTTGCCGTTTTCATCAAGCACTACAAATGAATTCATATCGATATGCTTGCCCTGCAGCTCCACATCTGTATACATCTGGAACCCTGTGCCTTCAATCTCGGCTACATCGATGGCCGGGCCGGTGGTGCGGGCCGGGGTGGTACGCTTGCCGGTGGTGGTTGTCTTGGGGGTGGTGGTTGTCTTGCGCGCGGGGGCTGCCTTGCGTTTCTGGGCCGAAAGGTCGGCGGCGCCTCCCATGACCATTATCAGGGCCATGATGAGCGCGAAGACTTTCTTTGAAATTTTCATGTCTCGGTTCAGATAGGTTAAAGTGTTATTTTATAAGGACGAGCGTCAGGGTTATTCCCTGTGCCGAACCCATGGGTATCTTGAGGTAATAGCCGTCGTCGCATATCGAGCCGCGTACGGTCTTGCCGGTCGAGTCGGTCATCACGATTTCCGACCCGTCAACCGAGTATGAGCCCTGCATGTTGCCGAATATCTTCTGCAGCGAGGGCGAGTCGCAGGTCATGCGGAAGGTCTTGTCGGCACCGTTGAAGGCAAATTCGGATGTGGCACACATCTGCTGGCCGCCGGGAAGGCTCACAAGCACGAAGGCGGTGTAGCCGTCGGGGTCGCCGATTACCGATTCAAGCTCGGCGGCGGGTTTCTCAGAGGGCTTGATTTTTGCGGGAACGTTGAGCACCCAGAGATTCAGGGCCTGGCCGTTGAGCGAGATGTTGCCCTGGAAAGTGCTGCCTCCGTCGGTTGAGGTGAGGGTGGCTGCGGCTGCGCCGGGCACTTTGGCGGTGACGGTGACCTTGTCGCCTACGGCCTTGGCGGTGTACGATGCGCCGAAATTATAGGTATCCGAGACGTTGAACTCGATGTCGGTGTCGTCGAAGTTCATGTCGACCCAGCAGTCGATGGGCTGCCCTTTGATCTTGCCGATACCCTGGAAGTGCTTGCCGTCGAGATTTACGGCCGCCGATGCTCCGAAGACCGCGAAGAGTGCGGCGATGACGAGCATCGCTGAAAATTTAAGTTTCATTCTGTGGGAATATATAATATAAATGTGATAATAGGTTTGTGTCAGCGGGCGGGGGTGAACTTCAGCAGAAAGTCATCCTCGGTATACTCGAAAGAATCGTCATCGGCGCTCGAAAGCGGAATTTTGGCGAAAACGTTGCTTGTATTGCCGTCGTAGAGAATCAGGTTCACTTTCC
>ERZ1673743.4177-NODE-4177-length-10322-cov-5.380929_pt1 | contig 10322 bp, 8 predicted proteins | sample MGYA00580197_ERZ1673743 | MGnify/ENA primary metagenome ERZ1673743 (study PRJEB41218, sample SAMN15661795) | gut metagenome | host: Homo sapiens | place: Canada: London | collected 2015-08-20/2019-03-30 | study: EMG produced TPA metagenomics assembly of... | reverse complement strand
GATATTCACATACCGGAACAGTTAAAAATTCAGGGAACAGATTTAGGTGTACTGCTGGGAAACTTACTGGATAATGCAATCGAGGCATGCCAGGAGTTTCAGGGAGAAAAAAAGATCCGGCTTCTGATAGAATATCAGAATAGCGGAGTAGTGATACACTGCGAAAACCCATGCAATGAAGATACAGAGACACTTCAGACAAAGAAGAAAGATAAGACCAATCATGGATTTGGAATGGGAAGTATTGCACAGATTGTAAAAAAATATGATGGTTTTTGGGAATATCAGATGAAGTCAGGTTTATTTAAAGTTACGGTAAATCTGTGGGAAAAAAGTGAAATGATATAGAAGTGTATTGATATAAAAATAGATTGAATATGGTATAAAATTGAAAATAATACCCTCTTTTTGTGTGAATTATTACATAAAAAGGGGGTATTTGTTACATTTTCGGAAATGAGAGGGGAAATCCAAATATAATACAAAGTAAAAGAGACTTTATATACCGGACGGAGGTGACAAAATGAAAAGAAAGTTATTTTTATTAACTGGAATTATTTTTGTGCTTTTGAGCGGATGTGGGAAAGAAAAAAATTCTGCTGTGAAAGATCAATTTGAATCCGGGTATATGGAATTATTTGGAACGCATCCTGCTGTAACAAAAAAAGGAGATTTTCAGGTAATGGAAGGAATTGCATATTTTACAGATTACAAAAATCAGATTTGTACCCCCATCTGTAATAAACCGGATTGTCGTCATTTGTCAGTATATGAAGACGAAGATACACAGTGCAATGCAGTTTGTGATGGGGTAAGAATTTTTCCATATAAGGAGAAACTTTATCGTATCAGGACAGCAGGAAATGGGAAGAGTGAACTGGTTCTGTCAGACTTAGATGGGAGCAATCCCAAAAGTGGAGGAACTTTTGATACTGGATCACTCTTGACGGATGCAGTTGTGAGAAAAAATAAGCTGTATTATGTCAGTACGGTGATGAATGATGCAACAGGAGAGATAACCGGATCAGGAGAAGCGGCTGAGACACCTGTCTGGAAGTTATGTTCACTGGATTTAGATACCATGGATCAAAAACTAATTTTAGAAATAAAGGATGCACGAAGTTTTTGCCTGTTGGGAGGGAATGAGGAGTATCAGTTTTATGCGGTAATAAAAGACCGTGGTGCAGAGTATTACAGATTTGATTATCAGAACGAAGAGTCGTTTTCGATACTATTGAATACAGGAAGTTATTCCAAAATAAAAATGTCAGATGATGGAAAGTCTCTTTACTATGTAGGAAATGATGGAAAAGAGATTTATAAATATGAGACTGAGGCAGAAAAAATAAGTTCTGTTGTGGGAGCGGGAGAATTGAAAAAAATTACTGCGGCTACGGAGATAGAACTTGTGATAGAAGGAGAGCATGAGGGAACGGTTTTATTCAGGATATTACCCGAAAATGAACTGTATGTAAAGAAGGGGACGGAAATTCTGAGAACAGGGCTTAGTGAGCGGCTGCCGGAAGAAGCAGCGTGGCTGAGCGGAATTAGAAGTACCACAGAGGAAGGCTTTTTCTTTTCTTATCAGGCGAACAATGAAAAATCAGATACAAAGGGAGATCTTATTACCTGGTATGCGTATATTAGCTGGTCGGAGCTGTTCGATAAAGAGGGAAAAATAAAAGTAGTACATAGTCCGCATATTTCATCCGCAGGAAATCTTCTTTAGAAATTCTTTCATTTTCTCCAAAGGCTCTCTTAAGTCATACTTGATAAATTAAAAGAAAAGGGGTGCTGGAGATGAAGAAATGGGGAAAAAGGCAGTTCGGATCGAGAATCCTTGCAGGAATGATCGTGTTAGCTGTATGTGGGTGTGCGGGGCGTATCCCTCAGGAAAAAAGAGCAGCAATCGGGTCGGATTATATGGAAATATATGGCGGGAATACAATAACCAGGACAGGCTATTTTACAAATGCAAGTGGAATCCTCTATTATGTAGATTTCACAACGCAGGATGCAATTCCGGTCTGCAATAAACTGGACTGCAGGCATCTTTCAAAAGCGGAAGATGCTGATACAGAATGTGATGCAGCGATTGACGGGGCAAGAGTGTTTCCATATAAGGGGAAGCTGCTCGGAATCAGTGAAGATTCAAAAGGAAATGAAGAAATCTACAGTTCTGATATAGACGGGAGCAACCGGAAGGTGAAGAAAAAACTGGAAAGTTCTAATATGTTCATTAATGAAGGCGTAATTGCGAAAGATTCATTTTTTTATGTAGCAACAATGCCTGAAGTGGATGACCAGGAAAATATGAAGTGGATTTCAGTATTGAAAAAACTAAATTTAGATACTTTTGAGGCAACGCAGTTAGATTCTGTAGAATGTAAAGACGCTTTGGGATTTCAATTACTTGGAGGAACGGAAGAATATCAGATTTATTCTTTGATCAAGGATGATGAAACTTTATTTTACAAGCTGGATTATGAGTCATGTGAATCGGAACAGATTGAATTATTTCAAAGTGGATATGAGCGGATTTTACCTGAAGAAAATGAAAACAGCTTTTATTATCTGAGTGTTGAGGGCGGAGAAAGAAATCTTTATCAATATGATATTGACAGTAGAAAAAATAAGCTTTGCCTTGAAAATGAGAAAATTCTGGAGAATGCCGGAGGGGATATTGTTGGATCAGACCTGTGTGGAAAATGTCAGGAAGGAATCGTGTACTGGGTCAGAACATGGACTGAGGAGCGAGAAGAGAAGATGTTCTTACTGGATCATAATGGAAAAATACAGGAACTGTCGATGCCACAACAACTTCCGGTTGCAGGGACTCATTTCTATGATGTGATATGTGCAACAGAGAAAGGAATGTACTTTTGGTATTTAAAGGATTTTGAATCCAATGGTTTTCAGGACAATGTCGACTGGCAGGCATACACGGAGTGGGAGGATTTAGTCAATGAGAAAAGTGTCATAAAAAATGTGATAAATCCACGTATGACAGCTATGGGTGAACTGGTTGACGAAAATGGAAATCCGATAAACGGACAGTAACTGGTTGGTGATATTAAACAAAGAGGTGTTAGAGATGAAGAAATGGGGAAAAGTTTTCGTTTTAACAGGCAGTATCGTTGCAATGCTGATCACAGGAACCGGATGCTCGAAAAAGAATACAGGAATCAAGAATCCGGTGGATGAAGACGGCAATATGACCGGCAGCAAATGATTCAGTATTAAAAGGTAAAGGAGATGTTGCGGGAGGAGGGGATGCGGATGCGGCATCTGAAATATGAATGGGAGAAGTTTTTCTCTTTTCGTTATTTTTGGTTTTTATGTGCAGTATTTTTGTTATTTAATCTATGGAATCTTTCGGAGCAGATCCGGATGGAATTTCCGGCATCCTCTGTCCGGCAGCTTTATATAGATTTTCAGGAGCAGCCGGAAGGAGCGAAAGGACAATGGCTGGAAGAGCAGAAAGCGAAGAAAAATGCCCACTATACAGGCAACCAGTATATGGAAGAAGAATTATTTAAAAAGCTTTCGAGAGAATGGATCCAGACAGAAAAATATGACGAATATCTGGAGGAGATCAAAGAGAGAAGTGCAAAAATGTCAGGTTCTATTTTCTCGGATGAAGGAACCTTTGCCTGGAGAAACGCAAAAGTGACTCCTGCGGCTTATGAGAAACTGAAAGGCACGAAGCTTTCCTTTGATCTGTCGGATGGTGTTATAGAGGCAACAAAGGCAGATTTTACTGATCTGTGCATGACGATTCTGTTGATGGCAGCAGTTTATTTCCTGATCCTTGATGAGAAAAAGAATAAATTGTATCCATTATTGAGATCTGCCAGCCGTGGCAGGGCAGAGGTCATTGGTGCAAAACTGGGAGTGATGGCAGGGATCACGGGATTTTTGGTTCTGCTGCTATATGGAAGTAATTATCTTTTTATTTTCTATCAGTATGGTTTTGGAAATCTCACACGTCCCCTTCAGTCAGTGACAGCGTTTTATGAAAGCCCGTTCAGACTGACGGCAGGGCAATATCTGTGGATGTATCTGCTTTTGAAACTGGTGGTGTGCTATGCGGCTGCATTGCTGATGATATGGATCGCACAAAAGGCAGGGACACCGGCAGGAGCGATTCTTGCGATCAGCACAGGATCAGTTGCAGAATATCTGCTGACCGTGCTGCTCCCGTCAGTCTCTTATGCGGACGGACTGAAGTATATCAATCTTGTGGAGTATATCAAAATATATCCGCTTTTTACGAAGTATCATAATCTTGATTTTTTTGAATATCCGGTCAATGCAATGAGGATTTTTCCGATTGTGCTGCCGTGTCTGCTGCTTCTTTTTATTGTGCTGAATGTGACCACATTTTGTAGCCACAGATATGGTACAAAATCTGGCAGACAGGGAGGTACAGAGAAACTATGGAGAAAACTCCGGAAGACTGCCCGGGGTAAAAAAAGAAGGAAGCGGAAGAAAAAAGGCTTTATTTCGGACAGCCTGGTATGGCATGAGAGTTTCAAAAGTCTTCTGACGAACCGAACAGTGTGGGTGTGCGTGGCAGTATTGTATGGAGCAATTCTTCTCGGAAGAGGTCTGATGATATGGAACAGCGTGGAAGAAGAATACTATAAATATTATATGACCAAAGGACAGGGAGAACTGACGCAGGAGAAACTGGAAACTTTTGAGAATGAAAAGAAACGTTATGATGACATTTATTCCATGACCCCGGAGCAGTGCGGACTGAGCAGTGAGGAGATCAGCAGCCGGCAGGAGGAAATACAGTATCAGTACAGTGGGTTCATGAGAGCATATGAACAGGTTCAGTATGTGGTGGAAAATAACCGGGCAGCAGGAACGGACGAACAGCAGCTGATCTATGAAGGTGGATATGAGCAGTTGTTTGGAGAGATTTCCATGAAAGGAAGGCTGATCGGAGAGTTGCTTTGTGTTCTTGTGGCAGTATACAGTGCTGCAGGACTTCTTGGGATGGAATATGACCTGAAGGTGATGAATCTTCTGCAGAGTACGAAGAAAGGACGGGGAACACTTCTGCGGGTAAAACTTGGAGTGGCAGCGGGAGTCACTACGGTTATGTTCATTCTTGTAAAGATACCGGTAGTGATGCGGATCGTTCAGAATTATCCACTGACAGGATGGACGGCAAAAGTCCGTTCCATGCGATTTACGGGGACATCGGTTTTTAACTGTCCGGTGTGGGCGTATGTGTTACTTTTGCTTTTGTTGCAGCTGGGGACTTTGTATGTGGTGATCCTGTGCGTGACAGCATTGTCGGCAGTCTTAAAAGATACGATGCTGACACTGATCCTGTCGGTTCTGTTATTTGGCGGTACGCTGGTCATGGAATGGGGTGGACTTGGAATGATTCATTCCTGGAGCATCAATACATTACTGGACGGACACCGTCTGCTACAGTCAGGAGGAATGCAGTTTGCACTGACGGTACTGGTCTTTTGGGGCGTCCTTCCATTGGCGGCAGGAACCGTTCTGCACAGAGTCTATAAGAAGAGGGGGCAGGCGATATGGAATTAAAGATACAGGATCTGTGTAAAAGTTATGGAAAGAAAAAAGCATTGTGGAACTTTACAACAGAATTTGAGAATGGTATCTACGGGATCCTTGGTCCCAACGGAGCCGGAAAAAGTACACTGATGAATATTCTGACGGATAATCTTCTGCGGGATTCCGGGAGCGTCCTGTATGATGGAGAGGAAATATTGAACCTGGGGGCATCTTATCGGGAAATTATGGGATATATGCCGCAGCAGCAACAGCTTTATGATACCTTTACGGTTACACATTTTATTTCTTATATGGGAACGCTGAAAGGGATGAAGAGCAGGGACATCCAGGGAAGAATGGACGAGCTGCTCCCGCTTCTGAATCTGCAAAAGGTAAGAAAGAAGAAACTGAAAGAACTTTCAGGTGGAATGAAGCAGCGGGTGCTGTTGCTGCAGGCATTGCTGAATGATCCGAAATTTCTGATCCTGGATGAACCGACTGCCGGACTTGACCCGAAAGAGCGGATCAGGATCAGGAACCTGATCTCAGATCTGAGTGAAGACAGGATTGTACTGATCGCAACCCATGTGGTATCGGATATCGAATTTATTTCTAAAGAAATTTTATTAATGAAAAACGGGAGACTGGTGGATCAGGACAGCCCGGAAAATCTGCAAAAGAGGATTTACGGTCATGTTTATGAACTGTGCATCAGCCAGGATGAACTGGCGGAAGTGAAGAAAGAATATGAAATCAGCAATCTGTTCCGCAGAGACGGCGAGATCATCGTGCGGGTGATTGCGGACAAGTGTCCCGTTAAATATGATGCAGTGAAAGTCAGCCCGACGCTGGAGGATGTATATCTGTATGAATTTGAGGGAGTAAAGAGGCGGTAACATTTTCCCACAAAGGTCAAAGAGGTGTTGACAATAGAACGTTTCACTGCTAAGATTAACAGTAGTTGAAAATACTGGATTGTTACTTATCAGAAGGCAAAACCAGATTTCGGAAAATAAAGGTTGCTTTATGGACTGAAAGTCTGGTTTTCTTTATCTGACAGTGCAGAACGATATCTGCCGGATAAGAAGGATTGGATATAAGAAGTCAGGTCCGGTATTTGCAAAGAATCTAATATGATGAGACAAGTCAGAGCTGAGGAGGAAAAAAGATGAAGATTTATGAGACAAAAGACTATCAGGAGATGAGCAGACAGGCTGCTAATATTCTTTCAGCACAGGTTATTTTAAAGCCGGATTGTGTACTGGGTCTGGCAACAGGTTCTACACCGATCGGAACATACGATCAGTTAGTAGACTGGTATAATAAAGGAGATGTTGATTTCTCTCAGGTAAGAACAGTAAATCTTGACGAGTACAGAGGACTGACCCGTGACAATGACCAGAGCTATTATTATTTCATGCATAAGCATTTATTTGACCGTGTAAATATTAAGTTAGAGAATACAAATGTACCGGACGGAACTCAGGAAGATGCAGAAAAAGAGTGTGCAAGATATGAAGCACTGATCGAGTCCATGGGTGGAGTTGATATCCAGCTTCTCGGACTTGGACATAATGGACATATTGGTTTCAATGAGCCTGCAGCAGACTTTGCTGTTACAACTCACTGCGTAGATCTGACAGAAAGCACGATCGAGGCAAATAAACGTTTCTTTGAATCCGCAGATGATGTACCGAGACAGGCATATACAATGGGAATCGGAACGATCATGAAAGCAAAGAAGATCCTTCTGGTTGTTAATGGAGAAGGAAAGGCAGATATCGTTGCAAAGGCATTTTTCGGCCCGGTAACACCGGAAGTTCCAGCGTCTATCCTTCAGCTCCACAGAGATGTGACGATCGTTGCTGATAAGGCTGCACTGTCAAAGATACCTAGATAATTTTCAATATAGTTCAGTGCAGATTGTAAAAATCTGACAACTAAATGAGAATGTTTATTAAAAAAATATAAATAGTATAAAAATAAAATAAAATAATCGGTTGACTTTCCTGGTGATTTTTGATAGACTGAAGTTACGAAATAAGTCAACGGATTGTTACTGTAAGGCAGGCAAAACCAGATTCAATGAGCATACGGTGATGATGTATGTTCAGTTGGTCTGGTTTTTATTTTCACAGGAAGTTTTCTGGTGAAAGAGTTGCATTTAGCAGAAGGAACAGTAAGACATGAAAAGCGTGTCGCAGTTGGTACGTTATTTTGGAAGGTCGGTTGTATGACGATAGAAAAAGTGATCAATAATAATATTGTTTCAGCTTTTGATGAGATAGGAAGAGAAGTCGTAGTCATGGGATGCGGGATCGGTTTTGGAAGCAGACCGGGAGCAAAGATCCCTGAAGATAAGATAGAAAAGATTTTCAGGATCGAAAGCGGAAGCGTGGCAGATCAGTTTAAAGAGCTGCTTGCCGGAGTCCCGTTGGAGCATGCAAAGATCTCGAGTGATATTATTTCTTATGCAAAAGGTGCATTGAAGCTGAAGCTGAATCAGAGCATTTATGTGACGCTTACGGATCATATTAATTTTGCGATTGCGAGATATGCAAAGGGGATCAACCTTGAAAATGCACTGTTGTGGGAGATCAAGAGGTTTTATCCTCAGGAGTATGAACTCGGGAAATATGCGATTACCCAGATCAAAGAGCGTCTGAAGGTAGAATTGCCGGAGGATGAGGCAGGGTTTATTGCACTTCATTTTGTGAATGCAGAGTATGGAACCAATATCCGGGATGCGTTACGTTTCCCGAATCAGATGAAAGAAATTTTGGAGATCGTGACGAGGGAGCTTGGTATCAAGCTGGATGAAGGGACGCTTCATTATGAGCGGTTTATTACTCATATGAAATTTCTGCTTCAGAGAGTTTACAGGAAAGAGCTTCTGCCGGACGAAGAAAGTGATCTGGCGGACATGATCAGCCAAAAGTATCCGAAAGAATTTGCCTGCAGTAAGAAAGTAGCGGATTATATAGAAAAGACCGCAGAGTGCAGATTATCCGGTGAAGAAGTGATGTATCTTGCAATCCACATACGAAGGATTACGATGGCAGAAGAATAAAAATGCAATCAATATAAAAATAGAAGATAAAAAGCAGGAGGAAATGTAAATGTTTGGTGGACTTTTTAAGAAAAAGGATAATAAAATGATTCTCGGAGCTCCGGTAAAGGGAAAGGCAGTACCTCTTTCAGAGGTCAATGATCCGACTTTTGCAGAGGAGATGCTTGGAAAAGGAATGGCAGTCATTCCGGCAGAAGGAAAGATTTATGCTCCGGCAGATGGCGAGATCGGTATGGTATTTGATACACTCCATGCAGTCAGTCTTGTATCTGAAGAAGGGACAGAGATTCTGATCCATGTAGGTCTTGATACAGTCAAGATGAACGGAGAAGGATTTACAGGTCACGTAAAAGCAGGAGACAAAGTTAAGAAGGGAGATCTTCTCTTAGAGGTTGATCTTGATAAGGTAAAGGCTGCAGGATATGATACGATCACTCCGATGCTTGTCTGCAATACAATGGATTATGCATCAGTAGAGGGTGTGACCGGTAAAGAGGTAGAAGCCGGAGATGACGCAGTCATTATTGAAAAATAGGCGTGGCTGTTGCCTGAAAGCAGTGTACAATTTAGATTTTGACCGGAATCATGACCGGTTAAAATAGATAAAAGGGATTCAGCAATGAGAGATTTTGAGAAGGAGGAAAATTATGAAATTTTTACAGAAATTAGGTAAAGCTTTGATGTTACCTGTTGCTTGCCTTCCTATCTGTGGTATCCTTATGGGTATCGGATATGCACTCTGCCCGGCTACAATGCAGGGTGGTGACATCACAGGTATTCTTGAGCAGATTGGGTTCTTTCTTGTTAAAGCAGGCGGTGCCCTGATTGACAATATGGCAATTCTTTTTGCAATTGGTGTTGGTGTTGGTATGGCAGATGATAATGATGGTACAGCTGGTGTTGCAGCTCTTGCTTCCTGGCTGATGATCACAAACCTTCTGTCTACAGGAACAGTTTCAGTTATTAAGACACTGGAAGAGGGAACTACAAACTTTATCGCATTCAGCAAGATCGAGAACCCGTTCATCGGTATCCTTGCAGGTATCATCGGAGCTCTTTGCTATAACAGATTTAAGAGTGCGAAACTTCCTGACTGGCTGTCATTCTTCAGTGGAAAGCGTTGCGTAGCAATCATAGCCGGACTGGTTTCCATTATTGCATCTGCAATTCTTCTCTTTGTATGGCCTGTACTTTTCGGAGCACTGGTTGCACTTGGAAAAGGTATCGAAGGACTTGGAGCAGTTGGAGCTGGTATCTATGCATTCTTTAACAGACTGCTGATCCCATTCGGTCTGCATCACGCACTGAACAACGTATTCTGGTTCGATACAATCGGACTTGGAGACCTGTCTCACTTCTGGGCTGGAGAGACATCTGCTGATGTATCATGGAGCCTTGGAATGTACATGTCAGGATTCTTCCCATGTATGATGTTCGGTATCCCGGGAGCAGCTCTTGCAATGGTACATACAGCTAAGAGCAACAAGAAGAAAGCAGCAATCGGTCTTGTATCTTCAGCAGCAATCGCAGCATTTGTCTGCGGTGTTACAGAGCCATTCGAGTTCGGTTTCATGTTCCTTGCACCGGTACTGTACCTTGTATATGCATTACTCTATGGTATCTTTACAGTAGTTACAGTTCTGCTTGGATTCCGTGCCGGATTCAGTTTCTCAGCTGGTCTGACTGACCTGGTCTTCTCTGCTTCCCTTCC
>ERZ1673743.4170-NODE-4170-length-10349-cov-4.022052_pt1 | contig 10349 bp, 9 predicted proteins | sample MGYA00580197_ERZ1673743 | MGnify/ENA primary metagenome ERZ1673743 (study PRJEB41218, sample SAMN15661795) | gut metagenome | host: Homo sapiens | place: Canada: London | collected 2015-08-20/2019-03-30 | study: EMG produced TPA metagenomics assembly of... | reverse complement strand
ATGTCAACCTTTCATTTTTAAAGGTTGACATTCCTTTTTGCTACCTATATAATAACACTTGTTACTGCTCTGATTTAATACTTTTCAAGCAGTACTCTAACCCACAAAAGAGCAGACTTTCTCTACAGTTTGCTCTATTTATTATTAAGACAAAAGAAAAGAGGCACATTATGGATTTAAAAAAACTTGCTGATGACATAATTAACGGAAAAAGGCTTACAAGAAAAGATGATTTGTCATTTTTTATCGACTGTGAACTTGATGCTCTTTTAGAAGGAGCTGATAAAATACGCGAATATTTCTGTGGCGATAAAGTTGACCTTTGTACGATAATCAACGGACGAAGCGGCAGATGCGGCGAAGATTGCAAATACTGTGCGCAGTCTGCTCACAATCACACAAATTGTGAAGTATATGACTTTCTTCCAAAAGAAAAAATACTCGCTGAGGCTCTTGCAAATGAAAAAGAAGGTGTTGACCGCTTTGCTATCGTTACAGCAGGAAGAAGCCTTTCTGGTGAAGATTTTGAAAAAGCTATAGATGCATATGAGACAATGCACAAAGAATGCAAACTTGATTTATGTGCTTCTCTTGGCTTTCTCACTAAAGAACAGTTCCACAGACTCCATGAAGCTGGCGTTACAAGCTACCATGACAATATAGAAACATCACGAAGGAACTTTCCGAATATATGTACAACTCATACATATGATGAAAAAGTCGCAACTATCAAAACTGCTCAGGAAGAAGGCTTCTGTGTCTGTTCCGGAGGCATAATCGGTATGGGTGAGACTTGGGAAGACAGACTTGATATGGCAGTTTCACTTGCCGAATTAGGTATCATGTCTATTCCTATCAACGCTTTGATGCCAATCCCCGGCACACCGCTTGAAAATCTTGAACAGCTCTCAGAAAATGACATATTAAGAACAATTGCATTCTTCAGATATATAAATCCTGAAGCAAATGTCCGTCTTGCTGCCGGACGTGCACTTATCACAAATGATGGTGAAGCTGCATTCTCTGGTGGAGCAAGTGCAACAATTACAGGAAATATGCTCACAACATCTGGTTCTACCATAGAAAGTGACAAAAAGCTGCTCTCAGGCATGGGAAGAGATGTCACACCTGAATATATGAAATAAAAGCATTTTAATTTTATATACATATAAACTTTTATCAAAATAGTAAAAAATTTAATATCCAAAAAAACAAAAAAGACCGTATGCCCTCTGTTTAAAAGGTATACGGTCTTTTTATTAACATCACCAAACATTCCCCACCAGCCATTGTCCCAGTGAATATTTATAATGACATACATCTCATCATTTAAACAATACTTGTCAACTTCCTTTGCCACAACTTTCACTTTTGTCTGAATGGTTTTTGATGTATACTTTTTAGCTCCTTTAACCTGATTTTTCTTGTAATCCTGCCCTTAAGTGCAAGTGTTTTGCCCTCCTACACAGTATAAGCGACACTTTTAAAACTTACCCCTGCCTTTTTCGCCGCTGCAGCGGCCTGTTGATTTTTTACAGTTCCTGAAGCTAAACCTGTAATCATCATAGCTGTCGCTATAAAAATCGACAGCATCTTTTTAGAACTTCCTTTTCTCATACACAATCTTCTCCTCTCCTTTTTAACTTCTCAGGTCATTTTGAAACCTCGACAAATGCTCATACGGAAGAATCTGTCTTCCTCGATAGAGACCGCAGCCATCATTTATAAGACTGTTATTTACCGCCGCAAACATATTTACATCAAGTTTTGAAAGTTCAAGCTGCTGAAGTTTCATACCTCTTTCATAAGCCTCATCAAAATAAATACATTCACCTTTTGGAATCATATCCCTTCTTGCTCTTTCATGCTCCTGCTTTTTTTCATATCCCAAATGATTTGCCGGTCCTATCTCAGCATTGTCGTCCATAGTTTTTGTTCTAAGCTGTACTTCCATAAAACAGCGTGCAATATTATCAAAAAATGTGATGTGAATTGACTGATACTCACTGCTTTTGTCATCTGATATATAATCTCTGTAATATGGTCTTACGTCATCGTTAAGCAGTTTTGAATGACTCACTGCCACACCTCTTGCCGGTTCTGCCGTAAAACCTCTTTCCTCCAAAAAACCAAGAAGAATATTTGCTATCTTATACAAAATTTTTATCTCTTGTTCATCCTTATCCTCTCCCTGCTTCAAATGACATTTAGGCATTGAAATAACAATTCTGTACGCTATTATATCCCTAAAACAGCTTAATTTATTTTTGAGATCCGAAACAGGCGGAAATTTCCTGTTTTTCATATAATAATCATAAATATACTCAACAATATAACCGTTGAACTTTTCCTCGGCACGAATCAAAGACTTTATACGACCTTTAAATGTAAAGGCAAGATATGGATACTCCTTTGCCATATACATATAAAAGTCTCTTATCTTCTGTGACTGTGCCGTCAAAAATTCATTATGTTCAAGAAGCTCCAAAATCTGTACAAGAAAATTGCAATGCATCATATCTACTTCATTGCGTGTTTCTTTCGCCTCTTTTCTCAAATCTTCAATATACTTCTGTATTATACGAAAAACTGTATCTCCTGAATACAAATAATCATTTAATGTAATCATTTTATCCTCATTTCCACCTTATAAAAATCAGTACCACCTTGTCATTGGTAATTCGTTATTTACATCATTTGTAAATACAATCTGATGCAAGTCTATTATACCATTCATAAAGGTTGCGGCACAAGCACAAAGATAAAGTTCCCACATTCTTGCAAACTTTTCGTCAAACATTTCAACAACTTCTGCTCTGTGCTTTTGAAAATTTTCATTCCAGCAGAGAAGTGTTCTGTTATAATGTCTTCTAAGACTCTCAACATCAACAGTATAAAATCTCTGCTCTCCTGCAATCTGAATAATCTCTCTGAGACTTGGAATAACTCCGCCCGGGAAGATATATTTTTTAACCCAAGCATCTCCTGGATATTCTTTTAATGAACTGATAAAATGCAAAACGAAAATTCCACCCGGTTTTAAAACACTCTTGACGCACTGCATAAATTCCTCATAGTTTCCTCTTCCGACGTGTTCTATCATTCCAACACTTACAACCCTGTCAAATTTTTTATTAAGTTTCGGTAAATCCCTGTAATCAAGCAGTTTTACCTCAAGTCTTTCTGAAAGTCCCTCATCTTTAATACGCTGTTCAAACTTTGCTTTCTGTTCTTTACTAAGTGTTATTCCAACACCATTTATCTTATATTTTTTTGCGGCCTCTATAAGAAGAAATCCCCAGCCGCATCCTATATCGCACAAGGTCATATTCTCCGAAAGATTAAGTTTTTCCAATATTCTGTCAACTTTATTGCATTGCGCCTGATACAAGGTATCATTATCATTTTTAAAATATCCACATGAATAACTTAATGTTTCATCAAGCCACATTTTATAAAAATCATTACCTATATCATAATGTGAGGAAACTTCCTTTTTCTGATTTGCCTTTGATTTTGATGTAAATATAATATTCTTCAGCTTTTTCTTATCTGTAGAGAATTTCCCCATCTGTCCCAAAAACATATTGAGAGCCGTATATAAATCGCCTTCTATCTCTATATCGCCATTCATATACGCCTCTCCCAATGTAATTGATGTACTTGTAAGCATATCCGTCATTTTGGGTACCTTATTTATCTTTACGGTAAACGCAGGTTCACCCTCTCCGATTGTATGCTCCCCGTCTTCCAAAATAATCCTGAAAGGGTTCTCATCAAACTTCTCCATAAATTTAATAAATTCATTTTCTACAAGCTTCATAACTTTTTCCTCCTATTGATTATTTCAAAAAAAAATTCTATCACTACAAAATTTGAATTTCAAGTCTTTTCACATATATACCATATACATATTCGTTATATAATATATACTTTTTACATATATCCTATACTCAATTATACTTAATATAGATATATTTTATTTTTAAAGGAGGCTGTTACTATGTCAGAAAAAATAAACACTATTAAAAAAATTCCAAAAGAAGAAGCCGTTGAACAGATTTTTGAAAAAATTTTATCATCTCCAATCGCCTGTGAAAAATTAAGTGATGTTTTTTATGAACATATATCTATGGATAATCTTACGATTGATGAAAATTCACAGCGGTTTACAAACATACTTTTCTCTTCATATAAAACAGGTGACATTAGCGGTCTGCTGCTTGAATTATGCCAAAGAAGCATGCTTGATCTGCTCCGTGAAGCCTACCTCATCCCAAAAAGATTTCACGGAAAAGCCGGAAAAAATCCTGCATTACTCACAGATGCTGATGGTATGCTCTTAAAAAATATAAAATCAGATATTTCACATCATGAATTTTCAAAATTTCAGGAAATCCAAAAGCAGCACACCCTTGCACCACGTTCAAAACTTTTTCTTGCGGATGGCTATGATATTGAAAGAACTTATACTGATAATATGGAAATTGACGAAAAACTTGCCAATGGCAAAAGAGGCATTCTTATATTATATGCTCTTCCTGACACAGCTGCATTGGGGCTTAAAGAAGCAGAAGCATATGCAATCATATGGGATACTTTTCAGGAAATTCAAAAGTGTGCCCCTACCGCTATGGTCTACTACGGACAGGAAACAGGACTTAAAAATGAGCAAAAATATGATGAATTGGGTGTTTTGCTTCCAATTCATCAATTTAAAAACCATATGCTGCATCATCTTGAATGTATTGACGGAATTGTACTTTCATGTCGTGAAAATATGTTTAAAAATTCATCATGTACAATACCTGAAGGTTTTATCAGTTAATATTCTAGCAAATATAAGTCCAAGCGGCAATGCAAGTATAATTAGCATGGCTGATGCAAACCATGATGCCGATGTTACAAGCGACATTATTCCAAGATTATAAACCGCACGATACAAATAAAGTCCCGGTACCATTATAACAATAGATGGTACTGTTATGGATATTCTCGGATATCCAACTCTATTCTTTAAAGCAGATGCCAGAATTCCGGCACAAAATGCTCCGATAAACGCTGCAGCTGCCGGAGGCATACATGCCAAATCAACAAGTTCAAGACGAAGTGTATTTGATATTGCTCCAATAACAGCCGCTGATGCTGCAAGCACAACCGGACTGTTAAACATTATTGAAAATCCAAAGACACCGCAAAAACTCATTATCAATCTAAGGAAAAGATGCAATCCCACAGACATTTTGAGCACTGGAAAATCAATCGGTTTAAGATTTAGCAGCAATGCCATTATCCATGCCGTAATCGTAGCAACAATAATTATAACCAGTGCATATACAAGTCTTTCAATTCCCGACCTCATATCAAGCTTTGCCAAATCAATTCCACTTGTAATAAACGGAAATCCCGGAATTATAAAAAGCATGGAACAGATATATCCAGCCTGATGCTGAAGTGAAATATTAAAAATCTCTTCTGCCACTCTCAACATTCCCGTATAAACAAGGCATGCTGCTGCCACAGATGAAACAATACAAAGAAATAAAGTAAAATGATGTTTTGCGAGTTTGCATCTTAAAAAATTGCCAACACCTGCTCCAAAAAAAGATAAAAGCATTTCAACAGGTCCGCCGCCAAGTAAAAATGTAAAAGCACTGCATGCCAATGCCGCAGCAAATCCAAGTGCAACAGGCGAATAAAGTCCATGAAGCTTCTCTATTTCATCAAGATGTGCATGAAGTTCTTCACCTGTCATATTCTCACCTTTTTTTTCAAAATCAATTATAAAATGCTCAAGTCTGTTCAATTTTGAAGTATTTACCCCTGTATTTGTAAGACATAATGACTGTGAAAAACAGTCATGACCATCAAAACAGGTATAATCAATCGACATAAGTCCAATATTGACTGTACATGTTATCCCAAGTTTCGTAGCTATTGTATTCATAGAACTTCTGACACGCCATGCACCGGTTCCGCACGAAAGCAGCATAAGACCTGTTCTTCCTATTACAGACGCTTTTTCTGTAAGACTTGCATTTACAATAGGTGTTTTTCCCATACTGCCTGCATAATCATGCCAATATATCTCCATATGGTTTGATGGAATACTTTCTTTTGACATAAACTCACTTCCTCTTTTATGTAATTATTTCTTCACAACTTCTCAAAAATGTGCACTATTTCTTTTCATCAAGACTTGTATAAACAACTTTATGTACACCGTCAGGTGCATTCTCTGATTCTACCCTGAATCCGTCAATTTTCCGCATCATCTGTGTCATATTGCTAAATTTATAATTTCTTGCATCAAATCCTGAAAATCTTTTCTTAAGTACATTGCCGAGTGTCGCAAGATTTACTCTCTCACTGTCCAATGTTTCAATGTAAGAGGATATATATGAAGAAATTTCTGACAACTCAGGAATGCTTATCTCACTCTCATCAATTTCTTCTTCATCCTCATCATCCAAAAATTCCTCTTCATAAAGTTCTTTTTCTGATGTGTTTTTATTTGGCTTTTTATCGTTCTTTGCATCTTCAACATTACTTTCATCAGGCTTTGAAGTTTCCTCTTCCGTCTGATAAATAAGATTCAGTATCTTAAATTCATCACAAGCCTTTGCAAGAGCTTCTTTAGTCTTTGACTCACCCATTCCGATAACTATCTTTCCGGATTCTTTAAGCCTGTATACAAGTTTTGTAAAATCACTGTCACTTGATGCAATGCAAAATATATCAATACTGTCCGAATGAAGCAAATCCATAACATCTATAGTCAGAGCCTGATCTGCTATACTTTTACCGCTTGCATAGGAAATCTGCAAAACAGGCATTATTCCCTGTTTTGGCATAACCGGATACCATCTTTTTGTATTTGGAGAATTAACGGAACCATACAGTCGGAAAACTTTTATATTTCCATACTGTAATGCCTCCTGCTTTATACTCTCTGCATATTTTGCAGAAATGTTATCTCCGTCTATCAATACTGCAACCTGTTTTTCCATAACTTTCCCTCACCCTCTTGTTATTCACTTTTACTTATTTTTACATGAATATATTTTCAAATTATTCTCCCGGTCTTGTAACTTCCATGTCTTTTGGCAAAACCAGATTTAATATTATCGAAACAATAAACACTACAGCCACACAATTCGTGCAAAAACAGTCTGCACTATCTGTGGGAAAATTTTAAATAAATCTTCACACTGTGTAAATCCAAGTCCGACACTAAGCGACAATGCAGCGATAACAATATTTCTCTGTGAAAATCCACATTTGCTTATCATCTGCAGACCGCTCACAACAATAGTTCCAAACATCATTATCGTACAACCTCCAAGTACAGCTTTTGTCATAGCAACAAGTCCTACATTCTGGCTGAACGATGTAATCGGAAGACAGCCAAACACTGATGAAAGTGCACTTACAAATCCATCACATGCAATAGAACCTGATGTCTCTTTTTCAGTTGCATATCTGTCAAGTCCCGAAGAAGCAAGCGCTGAGGTATCTCCTATAGTTTCCGTTGCCGAAACTAAGAATATCAGCACTACCGATACTATGGCATCGGCTCTGAATTCCATTTTAAACGGCATAAGGTGTGGTATTGCTATAATCCTCATATCACTTAATGAAGAGAAATCAACAACTCCCATTATTAATGCCACTATATATCCAACAATCAGGCCAAAAAGAACTGACAACTGTCTGTAATACGATTTTGCAAAAATATGAAAAAGTATACAGCATAAAAGTGTTATCGTTCCAAGAATCCAATTCTGTGCTGAACCAAAATCTTCACTGCCGCTTCCTCCTCCAAATGAAGTCGCACCAACCGAAAGCAGAGAAAAACCTATCGCCGTAACAACACTTGCCGAAACTATCGGTGATATTATCTTAAGCCAGTATTTTGCAAACAGTCCCAGAGTTCCATCTATAATACCGCCGACAAGCACTGCACCCATTATCGTTCCATAACCGTACTTTGCACCAATGAAACACAAAACCGATACAAATGTAAAACTGATTCCCATAACTATAGGAAGTCCTGAACCGATTTTTCTGAAAATCGGAAACAACTGAATAAGCGTTCCTATTCCGGCAATCAGCATTGCAAGAATATGCTGTAAACCAAACGGAACAGCCTTTAATACCGGAACAGTTCCATCCAGTTTGTAAATATTATCAATTGAAGCCTAATTTTTATTTTTATCTGATATCTTATCGTTCATCTCATTTTTTCTCCATTTTATTTTTCTGTTTTAAGCCTGCTCACGAAAAACAACTGAACCGTCAGATGCATCCATGCTTTCAACAATTGCAAGTGATTCAAGCTGAAAACCCAGGTTTCTTATTATCTTTCCACCCTGCTGGAAACCTTTTTCAATAGCAATTCCGATTCCCTCTACTGTTCCGCCTGCCTGTGAAACAATAGAAATAAGTCCCTGCAATGCACATCCGTTTGCAAGGAAGTCATCTATAATAAGAATGTGATCATCAGTATTTAAAAATTTCTTTGACACAAGAACCTGATTTTTACATTTGTGAGTAAATGACTCAACTTCCGCATTATAAACTTCTCCGTCAATGTTAACACTTTTTGACTTCTTTGCAAATACAACAGGAACATCAAAACATTCTGCCACGATACAGGCAATTCCAATGCCAGAGGCCTCCACAGTAAGGATCTTATTTATCGGCTTATCTGCAAAACGCTTCTTAAACTCCTCACCCATCTGTTTAAAAAGTTTAACATCCATCTGATGATTCAAAAAACTGTCAACTTTTAAAATATTTCCTTCCTTTACAACGCCTTCTTTTACTATTTTTTCTTCAAGAAAATTCATGGTTTCAATTCCTTTCTTTGTTGTTCCATAAAAATAAAAAAGCTTTGCCATTCACATTTTAAATGTGAACAATCGACAAAAAAGCAGCAGTAATAATACTGCCACTTTTTAGTCTATCACAGATTTTAATTCTCAACAACAATATTTTGTGAATGAATTATTTTTATATTTTGCTGTGTTTAACACTGAAATTGAAATAAACTATTTACATTATCACCATCTATGAAATAGCTCCGCCTGAAGCAGTTCCGGCTTTTTTAACAATATAAATTGTATATTTAGCCTGATTTCCCGCCTCATCCTTCACTGTATAAACAACTTCATATCTGCCTTCAATTTCTGTAGAATTTATCTTGATATTTATATCAGAAACTTTAATCTTAGTATAATTGTCACTTACACCGCTTATAAATCCACGGCAGTATTCATCATTTATAACTGCATCAGACTCTGCCTCATACTGTGCACCATTCTTAATTCCTGAGATTACAGGTGCTTTTGTATCAATATAAACTTTTGCTGTTTTCTTAGCTTCATAGCTTTCTCTCTTTGCAATATAAGTCACTCTGTATACATTCTTCTTAAGTTTCTTAAATGTAACTTTTACATATTTTGCATCAAGTTTTATGCCTTTTTGTGTAATAACTACATTTTTAAGAACGGTCTTCTTTGTCATTTGGCTCTTTGATTTAATGTATATATTCTTAACATTTGAAATCTTTGGTGTAGCTCTCTTTGCCTTAACCTTGATTTTCACTGTTTTAGAAACGGCTTTTCCTGCCTCATCCGTAATTGAATATGTAACTTTGTAAACTCCCGGATTTGATGTATTAACTCTCTTTACACTCTTTCCGTTGAATTTTATGCTTGTACTAAGCAGGTATGTTGAATCTTTTCCGACAGTGTTTACTGCCTTGATACCTTTTTTTACCTTATACTTTGAACCGTAAGCCACTGTTTTTGACTTTGCGCCCTTTATAGAAGGCTTCTTGCTGTTCCAAGGATTTCCGCTGCTCCAAACATCTGATGGGTCCCACCCTGTACTTCCGCTTATTTTTACAGCCTTAGGTTTTCCAAGAGGTCCCGGATTTGATGAATTATATATAATAACACTGCTGCCTGACGGAACATTGTCATAAATCCACTTTGCATCTGCTACCATAAGTCTCACACATCCGTGTGAAGCAGTCGTTCCAAGTTTATTGTATTCTTTTACTGCCAAAGAAGATGGTGTTCGTCTGTAATACCAAACTGAATGGAACAAAAAGCCTCTTGTAATTCTTGTACAATACTGTCCGTAACATGGTCCGTTTAATGTGTGCCAGCGCATCTTCTCTCCGAGCGGAAATGTTCCTATAGGAGTGGCATTTCCGGCTGAACAAACCATTGCCCTGACAGGTTTGAGTTTTCCGGAAGATTTTTTTTCGTAAATCGTCACACAATTCATCTGCTTATTAATCTTAATGACATATTTTTTTGATGCTGCGTCAACATTTG
>ERZ1673743.4158-NODE-4158-length-10366-cov-6.020755_pt1 | contig 10366 bp, 4 predicted proteins | sample MGYA00580197_ERZ1673743 | MGnify/ENA primary metagenome ERZ1673743 (study PRJEB41218, sample SAMN15661795) | gut metagenome | host: Homo sapiens | place: Canada: London | collected 2015-08-20/2019-03-30 | study: EMG produced TPA metagenomics assembly of... | reverse complement strand
TTCAGATTTTGTGTATAAAAGAGAGACTGCCTAACTTTGCTTGTTAGACAGCCTCCTACAATGAAATCACAACAATTATACGTTGAAAGGGCTTATTTGTGCATTTCGACATACCCCCTACAATGAATACCGGCACATTATGACGCACCCTTTTATGGCGGCATGTTTTTGCCTGCCACAAATAAAAAACACAGGAATATGCTGAGGGATGTTGATATTTACAAGGTTTATTCTTACTTTTGCCATACCGGTGCGGCGGTTTGTGCGGCATCGGGTGCCATAAAACACTTTGCAGATGAAAAGAACAGTCATGACCCTCGCCGCAGGCGCCATCGTCGCCTCGGCGGCTATGGCGATCCCCGCCAAACGCGGGCTCACCACAACACTCGCTACCGCCGACGGCCGGACAGTAGAGGCCACACTTGCCGGCGATGAATTCGCACATTATTACACCGCAACCGACGGCCGCTGTTATACCCTTGACGCGCAGGGACGTGCCGTCACTGCCGACCCCGCCGAAATCAGGAAACACGCAGCAGCCCGCGCAATGACGCGCAGCCACGGCATGACCCGACCGAAAGGGGCGCCCGCGCACCGCATGGGCACATCCGACAAGCTCTCTGACTACTGTATCGGCTCGCTGGGCGACATCCGCATCCCAGTAATCCTGGTCGACTACACCGACCGACCCTTCACCCAGGGCGACGATGCCAAGGCTACATTCACCGATTTCTTCCAGACCGGCGAGAAAAGCGGACGCCAGTATTTCCTTGACAACTCGAACGGACGTTTCCGTCCGCAGTTCGATGTCTACGGCCCCTACCACCTGTCGCAGAACCGCGCATATTACGGCGGCAACGACTCGAACGGCAACGACCGCCGCGTGGGCGAGATGGTGGCCGAAGGATGCCGCCTGGCCACCGACATAGACTATTCGCTCTATGACAACGACGGCGACGGCAACTGCGATGTGGTCATTTTCATCTACGCCGGCAACGGCGAGGCCCAGTCAGGCATAGCCAACACCGTGTGGCCCTGCCAGTGGAACCTCACGTCTTCCGAGTACAGCAAGTCAATCACCATCGGCGGCGTCGGCATCAACAACTTCGCCGTATTCAACGAGCTGAACGGCAGCAGCACGTCGCGCATCGACGGCATCGGCACATTCGCCCACGAGTTCTCGCACTGTCTGGGTCTGCCCGACTATTACAGCACCGGCCGCGTGGAATATTACGGCATGGGCTCATGGTCGCTCATGGACTATGGCGCCTACAACGACAGCGGCTACACCCCGCTGGGATACTCGGCCTACGACAAGCTTACCATGGGCTGGATCGACGAGATACCCGAACCGGTTCCCGGCTCGACACTCACCCTGCCCGTATTCAACCAGAATAGCGCCGACACCGACGTAGCCTACCGCCTCACCGGCAAAAGCCCCGACGAATACTATGTAATCGAAAACCGCGACCGTCAGGGCTGGGACCAGTACATGACCGACGAGGGCCTGATGATATATCACGTGACATACAATCGCGAGAACTGGGATTACAACTGGGTGAACTCGCAGAATCCGCTGGGCATGGCCATGGTCTGCGCCGATAACCGCCGTGACGATTACACCGAGTCGACCGACCTTTTCCCCTACGGCGGCAAGAACGCCTTCACCGACAACACATCGCCCGCCGCGACCCTCAACTCGGGGGGCAAGCTTGGCAAACCCATCACCAACATCACCCGCGACAGTTCGACAGGCATAGTCACATGCACCTACATGGAGGGTGCGTCGGCCGAACTCCCGGCACCGGACCTCACAGGCGCCAATGCGCCCACCAACGAATCGATGCAGGTGACCGACAACGGTTTCACCCCGCACTGGCCCGCTGTCACCGCCGACACCGACGTCACCTATACCCTTGAGGTGCGCCCGCACACTGAGACCGTCACCACCCTCATCGCCGAGGCCGACTTTTCCGACACCAATACATGGGAAACCGAAGGATATGCCGAGATCGAGGCCGGCGGAGGCCTACGCCTGGGGTCGAACAAACAGCTCGGAGGTGTCATATCGCCCGAATTCGCATATACCGGCGAGGGGATGATTTCCGTCGCCATCTCGGCCAACGCATACTCTAACGACACCGATGTGGAGCTTAACGTATTGCTCTGCGACGCCGACGGCTCGGAACTCCAGACAGAACCCGTAACACTAAGCGCCTCGACCACCACGTACATCGTGAAATTCGAGAACTGCGCGCCCGCCAACTACAGCGTGGCCGTGGAATCGACCGAAAAGAAAAAACGCGCCATCCTGCACTGGATCCGCATCTACTCGGGCGACGCCTCTGACGCAGCCGCACAGACCCCGGCCATGCGCGCCGACAGCAACGGCTCGCTCCTGTTCGAGGGGATTACCGACACAAACTATAAAGTAACCGGCCTTACACCCGGCGCCACCTACGACTGGCGCGTGAAGACAGTGCCCGTAAATCCGGCCGTCGCCACCGAGAGCCGCTGGACCCAGTGGCAGACCGTGACAATCAACGACACCTCGGCCATCACCGTCATCGGCACCGACACACCCGCCTCTGAGGCCGAATACTTCGACCTCACCGGCCGCCGCGTCACCGCCCCGGCTGCCGGCATCTACATCGTGCGCCGCGGAACCCGCGTCACCAAGGAAATCCTGCGCTGACCCGTCCAGACACCACCGCACAAAAAGAGCCGCGTCAGATGACGCGGCTCTTTTTGTCAGTTCTGCTGAAGAACATGCAGGGGGCGCTTTGAAATCACGGGGTGAATCGCTATCTTTGCGCGAGGGGTGCATAATATGCTGTTATGCGCTCCGCACGCTTGACACACAAGCGATTGACAAGAAAAGAATCAATCACCCGAATATTTCTACCTTTCACCTACCGACACCATGGAACTTCCTTTTGCCGAATCGTGGCGCATCAAGATGGTCGAGCCTATCCGCACCAGCACACGCGCCGAACGCGAACAGTGGATATGCGAGTCACACTACAATGTTTTCCAACTCCCGGCCGAACGGGTCTATATCGACCTGCTCACCGACTCGGGCACAGGCGCCATGAGCGACCGCCAGTGGAGCGCCATGATGATGGGCGACGAGAGCTATGCCGGCGCCCGCTCGTTTTTCCGCATGCGCGACATGATAAACCGCCTTACCGGTTTTGAGTTCGTGATGCCCACACACCAGGGGCGTGCCGCCGAAAACGTGCTCTTCTCGGCCCTGGTACACGAGGGCGACATCGTGCCGGGCAACTCGCACTTCGACACCACCAAGGGGCACATAGAGTCGCGCCGAGCCACAGCCCTCGACTGCACCATCGCCGAGGCCAAGGACACCCAGCTTGAGCATCCGTTCAAGGGGAACGTAGACATCGAACGCCTCGACAAGGCGCTGGCCGAATCGGCCGACAAGGTGCCTTTCGTAATCGTGACGATAACCAACAACACCGCCGGCGGACAGCCCGTTTCGCTCGAAAATCTGCGCCAGGTACGCGCCGTCTGCGACAAATACGGCAAACGGCTGGTGTTCGACTCGGCCCGTTTTGCCGAAAACGCCTACTTCATCAAGACCCGTGAGGAGGGACAGGCCGACCGCACCATCAAAGAGATCGTGCACGACATGTTCGACCTGGCCGACGCCATGACCATGTCGGCCAAGAAAGACGCCATCGTCAACATGGGCGGTTTCATTGCCACCCGTCACGCCGACTGGTACGAGGCCGCCAAGAAGTTCGTCATCCCCTTCGAGGGTTACCTGACCTACGGCGGCATGAACGGCCGTGACATGGAGGCTCTGGCCGTGGGTCTCGACGAAAATACCGAATTCGACAACCTGAACACCCGCATACACCAGGTGCAGTTCCTGGCCGGCCTGCTCGACGAGTACGGCATCCCCTACCAGCGCCCCGCCGGCGGCCACGCCATTTTCGTGGACGCATCGCTGCTGCTGCCCAACGTGCCCAAAGAGGAGTTCCCGGCGCAGACACTGACCGTGGAGCTGTACCGCGAGGCCGGCATACGCGGCTGCGAGATCGGCTACATCCTGGCCGACCGTGACCCGGTGACCCGCGAGAACCGTTTCACCGGGCTCGACCTGTGCCGTCTGGCTATTCCGCGCCGCACCTACACCGACAACCACATGCGTGTTGTCGCCGCTGCGCTGAAGAACATCTATGACCGCCGCGACGAGATTACCCGCGGCTACGTGATCACCGAAGAGGCCCCGCTGATGCGCCACTTCACGGTGAAACTCGCCCCCGCCGAGTAAGCCGTCACCTTTCAAAGCCGCAATGAACAACACCCCCGCGGAGCCTCGCGCTCCACGGGGGTGTCTCTTACAACATTACCTTTAACTTATATAATATTTTGGGTACTGGTTTCAGGTGTTTCAGCGTACATAGACTTTCTTGACCACATTGCCGCAACGCATGATGTAGAATCCGCTTACGGGATTGTCGACACGCATGCCCTGCATGTTGTAGAACTCAACCGGGGCGTCGGTAGCATCAGTGCCCACGCTGTCGATTGCAGTAGTCCACCCACGGTTGCCGGTGGCCTGATATGTCATGCCGTCTATAAGATTGCCATCCTTGATATCGTCAGTCTGGCCGCCATCACCGTTGAACACCACGCCGGTGGTGCCAGTCGGTACGGTATAGACATAAAGGTCGGTTTTTCCCGGCACTGCGTTCATAAGCACGCCGGGCCAGTTGGTTGACGATGACCCGCCCCAGTAATGGATCTTCACATTGTTCCATTTCACGATCGAGTTGTCGAAGTACACGGTCATGCCCTCGGGTTTGGCGCGTTTGGTGAATGTCACCGAACCGGTCTTTGTCACGGCTGCTGCGGCACGGGCCGAGGCTGTGGCTGTGGCGGCGCCCGTGGCGGTCCAGGTAATCACGATACTCTCGTCAATCTCCTTGTCGGCGCCGATTTTCACGGTGGTGTCACCGGTAAGTGTCACGGTCTCGCCGCCGTCGATGCAGTAAGTGGCTGTGGCGTGGTTACGCGGACGTATGGTGACTTCAATCTCATCGTCGGTGAATTCGCCGCCGTTGGGCGAGAAGTGAACCACAGGCTCTACGGTCACAACCTCTTCGACCTTGGTGGCGGTAGTGGCGCCGTCATACTCATAGTAGACATCCTCGGTGATGCCGGTGATGTTGCCGGTCTGCTGGCCGTTGCGGTTGAGAATGAAGTTCAGGCTGTCGAGGCCGTCGACGGTGAAGTAATAATATGTCTTTCCGTTGACCTCTTTGGTTTCCGAGAGGGTGGTGCCGGGCCATGCGCCTGCGGGTTTCACCTCCTGACCCTCGTCGTTGTCGCCCCATACATAAAGGTTGGGGGCGGCGTCGGCCTTCACGTGGATGGTGATGGTGGCGCTGGGATCAACCTTGCGGTAGGTCACCGAACCGGTGTATTCCTGACCGTCTGAACCGGTGGCGCCCCAGGTCACTGTGACGCGGTCGCCGTAGTTCATGTCGGCGCCGATGGTGAAGGTCTTGCTCAGCGTGCCGGTGAGGTTCACCATGGCACCTGTGCCGACTTTGTACCAGCCCGATTCGGCGGCCTCGTTGAGGGCCACGGTCACGGTCTGTGTCTCTGTCTTGAACGAACCGCCGGCAGGCGAGAATGTCACGGCTGCGGTGCCGATGGCGTCATCCTCGGTGTAGAAACGCTCGGCGCCGGTGTCCTCGAACGAGGGGGTGCCGCCGTGCGACACGGCCTCTGTCTTGTAGATGAACTTGCCGTCGGTGCCGATGACACCCTTGTTCCAGTCTTTCACGATGACACGGAGCTGACCCTGGTTTGAGGGGGCGGAAACGGTGATCGAGCCGTTGGCGGGGATGTTGTTGTAGGCGGTGCCGGTGACAACGTCATAGTAGTTGCCGGCGGGGAGACCGGTGAATGTGGCGCCGCCGTTTATGGACACGAGGGCAAAGCTCTCGTTCTTGTAGGCTCGTTTGAAGGCCCAGCCGTCGTTGGCCGAGCAGCCGTCCCAGGTGTACTGGCCCTTGCGCAGGGCAGGCACGGCGGCACGGATCTGGTTCAGGCGGATGATGTGCTGCGAGAGGTCGCCGTCGAGGGTCTGGGCCACGTTGCCCGATGCGGTGTACTGGCCGAAGTCAGAGGCGGTGACGTCACCTTCGAGGTATGCGCCGAAATATGCGCGGCCCGAGTCCTTGACGGGGTTGTCGGTACCGCCGGCATCGACTTTCATGCCTTTCTTGAATTCGACCTCCGAGCCATAGTAGATACAGGGGATGCCGCGGAAGGTGAACATCAGCGAGAGGTTCTCGGCCCACTGGGCTGTGCCGCCGTTGAAACGGGTGCCGTCGTTGGGGCCGGGGCAGTAGTCGTGCGAGTCTACGTAGACCACGTTGAACGAGGCGTCGTTATAATATTTGTCGCCGCTCTTGGCCACGTTCACCGCAGCGGCAGCGTTGTTGAAGTTGTAGTGCATCGGGAAGTCGATGATCGAGAATCCCGAGTAGTCGCTATAGTCGGGCTCGTGCCAGGCGCCGTTCTTCATGAACACGTTGTCTGATTCGCGCATTACCGAGGGTTCTGCATCGCAGAGCGCCATGTTGCCGGGGCGTGCCGAGTCATCACCCTCGCGCACGAAGATGTTGTCCCAGAAAGTGGGGTCCCAGTTCCACTGGTCAACAAGGTCTTGCGGCGATTTCCAAGTGTAGAAGTAGCTCGAAAGGTTGGGCTGGTCACGGTAGGTGACGTCTGAGAAACGCGCGCAGCACTCGCCGAACATGAAGAAGGGCGCGCCGTTGAGTCGTTTCGACTTGTACTGCTCGCCAAGCTCAAGGAACTGCGGAATGAAAGAGGTATTGAATGTCAGGCGCGAGATATGGCCGGTGGTGTCGATGCGGAAACCATCTACACCCATGGCGATGAATTTGCCGTACTGCTCGACGAGATACTCGCTCACTGCGGGGTTCTCGGTGTTGAGGTCCACGCAGTCGCCGGCGATCTGCCCCCACCAGCGGGTAGGTTCGTCCCAGTTCCACCCGGTGCCCACGTGATGCCAGTAGTTGTGGTTGTCTTTGTTGGTACCGTCGGTATTCTTGAGGTAGGGGAAACGGGCGTTGTACTGACCCTTCCCGTCAAGCTCGTTGTAGTTCGAGGGGAGCTTGTCGTAGTTGGGAATCAGCGAAGCCGAGACACTGGCCTGGTTGCGGATATCCTGCGAGCGGTAGAACAGCTCGGCGAAATGTTTCTCGCCGAAATTACCGGTGTGGTTGAGCACGATGTCGAGGATGATCTTCATCCCTTTGGCATGTGCGGCGTCGATAAGGTCCTGGAACCTGACGTCTTCGGCGGCGCCCCACTCCTTGCGGCTCTCGTAGCGCAGGTCTACGTTCGAGAAGTCCATGGCATGGTAGCCGTGGAAGTCGGTGCCTGAACAGTTCTGCACGATGGGGGTAATCCAGATTGCGGTGAAACCGAGCGCCTTGATGTAGTCGAGCTTGTCGATCAGCCCTTTGAAGTCGCCGCGCCAGTCGGGGTCGTTGTTGGCTATCTGCACTGCCTGGTGGTCCCAGCCGCAGACGTTGTTTGTCTGGTCACCGTCATAGAAACGGGTGGTCATGGCAAAATAGATGGTCTCGTCGCGGAAATCGGTGCGCTCGCCGACAAATGTCGCCGCCGGAGCCTGCACCGCCGCACATGCCATCAAGCCGCCCAAAAGCAGCTTCTGTACCTTGTTCATGGTAGAAATTAGTGAAAGATGAATATAAGTAAATTAAGTAAGAATATCTCTCGATACGGCCGTCATACGGCCGGAAAGGGGGCTCAGAAGAGCTTGGCATGCCTGCACAGGCATATTTTCTCGGTGCAAAAGTAGTAATTCCATATTTTTCACACAAGGAAGAAAAATATGTTTTTGAGCACAATTGGGTATAAATTTTCATATATTTTCATACTGGCACGAAAACGGATTATAGATTCCAGAGCATCTCCGGCACCTTTGATTTTGAAACAAAAGATAAAATTTGTAATTTTGCGTTGCAGAATCTGTCCTGGCATTATCTGACACACGCATACAGATCTGCCTCTGCCAGTCAGCAGGGTTCCGGAAACTCAGTAATCTGTAATGAAGAATAACCTGTTCAAACGGTTTCTCGAGCGCTATGTCAGCGCATGGACCGTACTCGCCTGTGACGTGACCATGTCTACGCTGGCGTCATGTTGTGTGCTGTTGGCCGCCCAGTTGCTTTTGTGGCCCACAAGCATCGCTTTCGCTGTCGTGTGGATTGCCGCATCGGCCATACTCTCGGCGTTGATGTTCTATATGCTGCGCACTTACCGTATAATAGTGCGCTACTCCACGTTCCACGATGTGGGGCGCATCTGGGTGGCAATATTCCTGAAAGCCGTGGGCTTGCTGGCCGTGATGCTGCTGTTCGCCCATGACCGTGAAAATGCATACACCACCAAGATTATCTCGGCCATGGTGCTGTGCGACATGCTCATCACCACATTTTTCCTGCTGCTGGTGCGCATCGTGACCATGATTGCTTTCGACGCCATCAAGAAACGCTACATGCACCACCGCGACGACAAGACCCGCGTAATGCTCTATGTCGGGCGCCGCTCTGATAAGGCCGTATCGCTCGTCACGCGCCTGCGCTCAGCCAAGCACTACCAGATTGTGGGGTTCATCGCCCCGGGCAATCCGCGCTCGCACGCCCAGCTGGCCGGTGTCCCCGTGTCCTTTGTCGACTGTGCCCGTGACCTCGAGAACCTGCACGACTCACAGGGGGTCGATGCCATCCTTTTCCCACACGAAGAGGATGTGCGCGCCGAGTCTGACCGCCTGATACATTTCTGCCAGGAGGCCTCGGTGAAGACACTCGTGGCCCCCGGCATCGACGAGATGGACGCCACAAAACCGCTCACCTCGCACGCAATACGCAAGATACGGATCGAGGATCTGCTCAACCGCCCCGAAATAAAGATCTCGATGGATGAGATAAAACGCAACTTCCAGGGCAAGACGATACTCGTCACCGGCGCCGCCGGCTCGATAGGCTCGGAGCTGTGCCGCCAGCTGGCCACATTCGGCGTGGGACGCCTTGTGATGCTCGACAACGCCGAGACCCCCCTGCACAACGTGCGTCTCGAATTCGAGGAACGTTTCCCGAACCTCGACTTCGTGCCCGTGATCGGCGACGTGCGTCAGCCCAACCGCCTGAACTTCATCTTCCGCAAATACCGCCCGAAAGTCGTTTTCCATGCCGCCGCTTACAAGCATGTGCCGCTGATGGAGGAGAACCCCTGCGAGGCCGTGCTCGCCAACGTCATCGGCTCGCGCAACGTGGCCGACAAGTGCGTGGCCTTCGGCGTTGAGGCGATGGTGATGATCTCGACCGACAAGGCTGTGAACCCCACCAACGTCATGGGATGCACCAAACGTCTGGCAGAGATTTACGTGCAGTCGCTCTCGCTGGCCATCGAGCGCGGCGAGATAAAAGGCAACACACGTTTCGTGACCACACGTTTCGGCAACGTGCTCGGCTCGAACGGCTCGGTGATACCGCGCTTTACCGAACAGATCGAAAACGGTGGCCCGGTAACCGTCACGCATCCTGAAATCGAGCGTTTCTTCATGACCATTCCCGAGGCATGCCGCCTGGTAATGGAGGCCGCCACCTTTGCCACCGGAAACAACATCTTCGTCTTCGACATGGGCAAGCCCGTGAAAATCCGTCATCTTGCCGAGCAGATGATCAGGCTGGCCGGTTTCCGCCCCGGCGAAGACATTAAGATAGACTACTGCGGGCTGCGCCCCGGCGAGAAACTCTACGAGGAGGTGCTTGCCGACAAGGAAAACACCGCCCCCACCCCGCACGAACGCATCCGTGTGGCCAACGTGCGCGAATATGACTATGCCGAGGCCCTAGAGGCATCGCGCGAGCTCGAACGCATGGCCATCGCCGTCGACATCCTGCCCATGGTGAAACTGATGAAAGAAATCGTGCCCGAATTCGTTTCCAACAATTCCCCCTTCCAGACCCTCGATCACCAGGCAGCCGACGGCGCCAAAGCCAAAACCGAAACAGCTCCCCACACCAACGCCGCAGCCCACTCCACCGGGGTCCCCCACAGCACGCACCCCGACGGCGCTCCCCACTCCACCGGCACTCCTCACTTCAACGGCGCCCCTCATACCGCCTCAACACCCGGCAAAGCCACCGCCCCCGCAGAAGCCACCCCCGGCCTCATCGCCAAAGAGCTTGGCTCCTGAAAACGCACCGGGCCCCCCTCACCCTCTCTCCACGCCCCGCCTCATCCTCCCCAGGCCCCCTAAAGCCCC
>ERZ1673743.4149-NODE-4149-length-10394-cov-30.699197_pt1 | contig 10394 bp, 10 predicted proteins | sample MGYA00580197_ERZ1673743 | MGnify/ENA primary metagenome ERZ1673743 (study PRJEB41218, sample SAMN15661795) | gut metagenome | host: Homo sapiens | place: Canada: London | collected 2015-08-20/2019-03-30 | study: EMG produced TPA metagenomics assembly of... | reverse complement strand
CATCCATATTGATGGTAGCGCCCAGAGGGATGGAGACGGAATACATATCCTTATCGAGGCCCAGCTTCTCGCACAGGGCCATGTTGACGGGGATGTTGGCCGCAGAGCTGCGGGTGAAGAAAGCGGTCAGGCCGGACTCCTTCAGGCAGCGGAACACCAGCGGATACGGGTTGCAGCGCAGATAGATGAACATGATAAAGGGCGAAACGATGAACGCCATGAAGAGCATGGTACCCACCAGCAGGGCCAGCAGCTTGCCGTACTGGGTAAAGATGGCCAGACCGTTACCGGCCACGTTGGTGTACACCAGACCCATGATGCCGAAGGGAGCCAGATTGATGATCCAGCGCACCACCTGCGACACAGCGTCGGCGGTATCGGCAAGGAACTTCTTGGTGGTGTCAGAGCCGATGTTCTTCATGGCAAGGCCGAACATGCAGGCCCAGAACAGGATGCCGATGTAGTTGCCGCTCATCAGAGAGCTGACAGGGTTGGCGACGAAGTTGGTGAGCAGGGTGCTCAGCACCTCGCCCAGACCCTGCGGCACCACGTCCGACTGGGCAGCGTCTGCCAGAACGACCGACACAGGGAACATGAAGCTGGTGATCGAAGCGATCGCAGCCGCAAGGAAGGTGGTGAGCATGTACAGCCAGATGACCGTACCGAAGCGGCGGTCCAGCTTGGAGCTGCCCTGTGCCAGCGCGCTCGCCACGATGACGAACACCAGCACCGGAGCGATCCCCTTCAGTGCGCCGACGAACAGGCTGCCCAGCTCGCCGACCCAGCCTGCACCCGGCACCGCAAGCGCCAGCACCGCGCCGATGACCAGACCGACGACGATGCGAAGGATGAGGCTGACCTCATTGTACTTCTTCGCAATGGCTTTTGCACCATTCATCATATAGAACACTCCTCTGTATTTGTGCGTCCTCGGCGCACACTTTTCCTGTCTCTTGCTCAAAGACAGTTGTTATTATAGCACACACGGAAGAAAAGTCAAAGGTTTTCAGTGAATTTTTCGGGCTGCTTCGGCAGATTTTTTCGTTTTCGGCCTTCCTCCGCGCCACCTTATGTGTGCTCCGTAGAAATACACAGTTGAAATATTTCACCGCTTAGGGCAGAAAAATCCCCCGGCAGAGTTCGTCTGCCGGGGGATAGTCATTCTTATTTATTCTGATTTTTCAGTCGTCCAGATAGGTCACTTTGCCGGGGACGAAACCCTGGATGCCCATGCCGGGTGCATCCGAGACGGTGATATTCTTCTCGTCGAAGACCGCGCCGCCGAGGATGTGGTCCTCGCTGCAGAGCACCGGGCCGTCCAGGTCCACTTTGGTGATGATCTTCTTGGCGCAGGCCAGCTCCACGGCTGCGTTGACCGAGATCTTGGCTTCCAGCATACAGCCGATCATGCACTCCACGCCGTAGACCTCCGCCGCCGAGGCGATGCGGAGGGCATTGGTGATGCCGCCGCACTTCATCAGCTTGATGTTCACAAAGTCGGCTGCGCCGGTCTGCATGATGCGCAGGGCATCCGCCGGGCTGAACACGCTCTCATCGGCCAGTACCGGCACGCTGGCATGGCGGGTGACGTACTGCATCCCCTCGAGGTCAGCTGCCGGGACAGGCTGCTCAACGAACTCGATGTCCAGGCCCTTCTCCTGCATCTGGTCGAGGATGCGGACAGCCTGCTTTGCATTCCACGCCTGATTGGCGTCGATGCGGAGCTTGACGTCCTTGCCCACGGCCTCGCGGACGGCGGCCAGACGGGCCACGTCCAGCTCCGGGTCGATGCCCACCTTGACCTTCAGGCAGTCATAACCGCGCTGGATGGCGGTGCAGGCGTCCCGGGCCATCTCCTCGGGCGGGTTGACGCTGATGGTGATGTCCGTCACGATATTGCTGCGCGCGCCGCCCAGCATCCGGTAGACCGGGGCGCTGTACTTCTGGCCCAGCAGGTCCCACAGAGCCATATCCACGGCAGCCTTGGCGCTGGTGTTGTGGACGAGGGCCTTCTGCACGGCAGCGGTCAGATCCTCGAACTCGTCGAGATCGCGGCCCAGGATGGCCGGGGCGATGTGGTCGCGGATGGCGTCGATGATGGCACCGGTGGTGTCGCCGGTGATGACGCCGGTGGGAGGTGCCTCACCGTAGCCCACCGCGCCGGTGTCGGTGTGCAGCTCAACGATGACGTCCTCCACGCTGCTCACGGTGCGCAGCGCTGTCTTGAAGGGGACGCGGAGCGGGGTCGAGATGCGGCCCAGCTTTACCTGTGTGATCTTCATGCCAGTCCCTCCTTATTCTTCCTGCATGTGTACGGTGGCCGACAGCTTCTGATAGGCGACGCGGGGCGTGCCGTCTTCCACATGGATGATGCCGCAGCGGGCAAAACCGTTCTTCTCGAGAAGATGCTGCATGATCTTGTTGTCGGCGTGGGTGTCGGCCCGTAGGCTCTCGCAGTGCTCGAGGCACCATGCGATGACCTCAGACGCCACGCCCCTGCGGTCACCCGTCGAGGCCAGCCGGTGGATGGTGCCATAAGGCACCTCATCGTTGAGCCACTGGCCGTCTTCGATTTTCGCGTAGGTGGGGTCCGGCCCGAGGATGAAGGCAAACACCGCCTCGAGACGGCCGTTCACCGTATAGACGAACAGCCGGTTGGAGTCGATGTCTTCTTCCAGCATCTCCTGCGGCGGATAGCTGTCGCCCCACTGGGTCGGGTTGCCCGAATCCGCCATTGCTTTCCGGGCATGGGCATAGATCTCTAAAATTTGCTCCAGATCAGAGCGCCGTGCTCCACGAAACATTCCGTTTCCACCTTCTCTTTCCGTGCGCCGCAGCGCACTCCCGCATTTTTTCAGGTTCGGCTTTTATTGTAACACACTCTGCATCGTTTTTCCATCTTAAGACATCAAAAGACGTCCCGCAGACACGGGACGTCTTTTTTCGCAGTGTGCTCAAAGGTCAGGCCGGTGTGCGGGTGCGGGCCGCGCGGCTCTGGCGGTACTCACGGGGGCTCTGGCCGTACCGCTCGTGGAACAGGCGGTAGAAATAGCTGGTGTTCTCGTAGCCGACGTAGGTGATGATCTGCTGGATGTTCCAGTCGCTGCGGCGCAGCAGGCGGGCGGCAGTCTCCATCCGGTGCTTCTGGAGCAATTCCTTATAAGTACGGCCTGTCTGCGCCCGGACGCACTCGCTGACATAGGCCAGAGAGACGCCGTAGCTGCGGGCCACATTGGAGAGGCTGGCCTCACGGTAATTCTTGGTGATCTCATCCAAAGCCGCCTGCACCAGCTCTTCGCGGCTGACGGCCGCGCCGTAGGCTTCCAGCGGGAATTTCTTGATGCTCATAGGTATCCTCCGTTGCGGCGCAGCCGGGGACATGGGGGATGTCGGAGCCGGGCCGCGCTCAGGTCTCATAAGCGTCCCTCTGTTGGGAGGCTTCTGCTTATAATACGGCGCAGCCGGGCCAGGAATTGCATAAGACAAGAAAAAACTCCAAATTTTTTCAGACGGGGTTTCGACAAAACAAAAGTTGCCGCCCGCCTCGGGCAGCAGCTTTTCAGGAAAAGAAAAAGAGGAAAACAGAACTCAGAACATCTTCTCGTGGTGATACCGGCCCGTGCGCAGGAACTCCACCCACTCGGCGATGTTCACGGCGTGGTCGCCGATGCGCTCGAGGTACTTGATGACCATCAGCACATCCAGCGCGGCGTCCACTTTGCCGGGGTCAGCGGCGATCTCCGCCGCCAGCATCCGCTTGATGGTGTTGAAGTCGTAGTCCACGGCGTCGTCGTCGTCGATGACGGCTTTTGCCGCCGCCTCATCTTCTGCCGCAAAGGCGCTCATGGCGTCCTGCAGCATCTTGTGGGCTTTGCGGCCCATCTCAATGCTCCTGCTCACGGCGGGGTCGCCCGCCTTACGGACACCGGCCAGATGGGGGACGATCTCCGCGATGTCGGCGGCGTGGTCACCGATGCGCTCCACGTCTGTCACCACCTTCATGGCAGCAGAGATAAAGCGCAGATCACCTGCCACCGGCTGCTGACGCAGCAGCAGGGTCATGCAGCGGTGCTCGATGTCCCGCTCCATCCGGTTGACCTCGGTGTCGCCCTTGATGATGCCCTTTGCTTCCTCGGCGTCCGCCGTGCAGAGGGCTTCCAGCGCATCTTCCACCGCGTCGGCAGAGAGCTGGCCCATCTTGGCCAGCGATCCCTTCAGGGCCGCGAGGTCGGCCTCGTACTGTGTGCGTGTGCTCATATCGCAAACCCTCCTTTTTAACCGAAGCGGCCCGAGATGTAGTCCTCGGTGCGCTTATCCTTCGGGGTGCTGAAAATCTCGCCCGTGGGGCCGCACTCCACCAGCTCACCCAGCAGGAAGAAGGCCGTGCGGTCGCTGATACGGGCCGCCTGCTGCATGTTGTGGGTGACGATGACCACGGTGTAGTTTTTTTTCAGCTCGCTCATCAGCTCTTCCACCTTCATGGTGGAGCCGGGGTCGAGGGCGCTGGTGGGTTCGTCCATCAGCAGGACTTCGGGCTTGACAGCCAGAGCCCGGGCGATGCACAGGCGCTGCTGCTGGCCGCCGGAGAGGCCCAGCGCGCTCTTTTTCAGGCGGTCTTTCACCTCGTCCCAGAGGGCAGCGCCCCGCAGGGAGCTTTCCACCAGCTCATCCAGCTCCGCCTTATTGCGGACGCCGTGGAGCTTGGGGCCGTAAGTAATATTGTCGTAGATGCTCATGGGGAAGGGGTTCGCCTTCTGGAAGACCATGCCCACGCGGCGGCGCAGGTCGGTCAGCTGCATCTCCTTTGAGAAAATATCCTCACCCCGGAGCCGGACGTCGCCCTCGATGCGGACGTTCGGCACAAGGTCGTTCATCCGGTTCAGGGTCTTGAGGAAGGTGGATTTGCCGCAGCCCGAGGGGCCGATGAGGGCAGTGATCTCCCGTTCGCCCACGTCCAGCGAGATGCCCTTGAGGGCCTTGAAGTCGCCGTACCAGAGGTTCAGATCTTTTGCCGAGATGACCGGCATATTGTTATCCATAAAATACCCCTTACTGTTTCTGTTTGAGCTTTGTTTTTGCCAGACGGGCTGCGAGGTCGATGAGAAGCACCAGAACCAGCAGCACTGCGCCGATGCCCCAGGCGGAGGCAAAGTCGCCGTCCTCGAAGGCCCGCAGATAGAGCAGGACGGAGAGGGTCGCGCCGTTGGATGTGTAAGCCTTGGCGATGCTGCCTGCAATAACTTCCGCCGCACCGGCGGTGAAGAGCAGGGCCGCACTCTCACCCACGATACGGCCCACGGCCAGGATGCAGCCGGTGACGATGCCGTCGATGCTGCAGGGCAGCACGATGGTGCGGATGATGTGCCACTTGCCTGCACCCAGACCCATGGCACCCTCGCGGTAGCCCTGCGGCACGGTTTTGAGGGATTCCTGCGTGGTGCGGATGATGGTGGGCAGGTTCATCACCACCAGCGTCAGACTGCCGGACAGCAGACAGGTCTGGAAGCCCAGCGCCTGACTGAACACCAGCATACCCACCAAGCCGTAGATGATGCTGGGGATACCGGCCAGCGTTTCGTTGGTGAACTCGATGACCTCGATGAGCCGCCGGTTGGAGGCGTATTCGGTCAGGTAGACCGCCGCACCCACGCCCAGCGGCAATACGATGAGTAATGTCAGCACAATGACATACAAGGTGTTGAGGATGGCGGGCAGAATGCCGTCCGTCTTTTTCAGCACACTGGCGGTGGTAGAAAGGAAGTTCCAGCTGATGTGGGGGATGCCCCGCACCAGCACCATGCCGATGATCCCGGCCACCAGAATCATCACCAGTACTGCGCTTGCCCAGACCAGCACGGTCATTACCCGGTTCCATGCCCGGCGGGAGGGCGAAAAGCCGTTATTCATCGCGGTTTCCTCCCTTCAGTACCACGTTCAGCACCACATTGATGAGCATGATGAACACGAACAGCACCAGCGCGATGCTGAACAGTGCCTGCCGCTGCAAGCCGCCGGCGTAGCTCATTTCCTTGGCGATGGCGGTGGTCAGCAAAGTGACGCTGCGGAACAGGCTGTCCGGCATATTGGGGCTGTTGCCCGCCACCATCATCACGGCCATGGCCTCGCCGATGGCGCGGCCGATGCCCAGCACAACGCCTGCGGCAATGCCGCTTTTGGCTGCCGGAATGCTGATCTTGAACCATGTTTCGGTGTCGGTGGCACCCAGTGCCAGACTGCCCTGCTCATACTCCGGCGGCACGGCGTTCAGTGCCGTGACCGACACGGACACGATGCTGGGCAAGATCATGATGGAAAGCACCACGATAGCGCTCAGCAGGCAGGCACCGGAAGCCTTGCCGAAGGTCTTTGCCACGGCGGGCACCAGCACCTGCATGCCCAGCAGGCCGAACACCACGCTGGGGATGCCGCTCAGCATCTCCACCGCCGTGACGACCACATTGCGCACGCCGGGAGCTGCCGCTTTCGAGAGGAACACTGCTGTCAGTAGGCCCACCGGCACGCCGATGAGGGACGCGCCCAGGGTGCCGTAAATACTCGAAAGCACGAAGGGCAGGATGCCGTACTTCGGCTCGGACGCCGTGGAGGCCCACTCGGTGCCGAAGAGGAACTTCAGCGGGCCGATCTTTCCGATGGCGGGCAGGCCCGACAGGAACATATAGATGGTAATGACAGCCACGCAGCCCACGGCGAGGATGCCGCAGAGGAAGAAGATGGCGTTCATCACAGCTTCCAGCCATTGGGCCGGGGTGCGGGGCAGCTCGAATTTTTTCATAAAAACACCTGAGGGATCCCTCACAAAGTTACTCGTTCACCGGCACAGCGCCTGCGGTGCGGATGAGGTCGGCAGCGTCGGTGCTGGCAGCAAAGTCGAAGAACGCCTGAGCCTGAGCGGAGAGGGTGACGGAGTCGTTGGTGACGAACACGAAGGGACGCTGCACCTCATAGCTGCCGTCCTTGACGGTCTCCTCGCTGCACTCCACGCCGCCGACGGTCACAGCCTTGACGGTGTCGCCGATGGCAGACAGAGAAGCGTAACCAATGGCCAGAGGATTGGCCTCCACAGCGCTGATGACAGCGCCGGTAGCCGTCAGCTCCTGAGCGTACTTGCAGGAATCCTTGACGTCCACGATGCTCTCGAAGCCATCGCGGGTGCCGGAGCCAGCCTCGCGGCCCACCAGAACGATCTCGCCGTCGTCGCCGCCGACCTCGGACCAGTTGGTGATCTCGCCGGTGAACATCTGCTTGAGCTGGTCAACGGTCAGGTCCTCGACCTTGCTGTCCTTGTTGACGATGATGGCGATGCCGTCCAGAGCTACGATGGTGCCGGTGACGCCGGTCTCGTCAGCCTTCAGGGCGCGGGAAGAAAGGCCGATGTCCAGAGTCTTATCGGCAGCGCCGGTGATGCCTGCGCCGGAACCGGTGGGGTCATAGCTGATGGTGACATCCGGCTCGAGCTCAGCGAAGCCCTCGGTCAGGGCGGCGATGACGTTCTTCATAGAGGTGGAACCGCCGGTGGCGACATTGCCGGACAGCGCAGCCGTAGAAGAAGCGGAAGCTGCGGTGCCGGATGCGGCGGCAGAAGAGGCAGCAGTGGAAGAAGCTGCACCGCCGCAGGCGGTCAGGGCAGCAGCAGCGGCAGCAGCGCCGCAGATGGACAGGAACGAACGACGAGTGATCTTTTTCATAATAATATCTCCTTCAACTGGGCCGGCCCTTTTGTTCTGGCCGGGCTGTTTTCCTTTTCCTTGTTGTATCTCTCTTGGGACGCCTTTATTGTAGCGCACCGCCCATCCAGCTGCGACCATGGCGGCGCAAAATGCAGGTAAAGCTTTGTGCGGTGTTTTTGCGCTGCTGTCATCCTCTGGTAAAGTCGGTGTGGAAAACAGGACACTTGATTTTACATTCCCGGTCAAACTGTCAAAAATCCGCACGTTCGTTTGTGCATCCCGCCCGCTGAAGGGTGCAAAAAAGGCTGCTTCACAGAACGTAAAGCAGCCTTTCAGGCCCTATGATCGAATCAGAATTTTTCTTCCGTGCCGTCCGGGCGGTAGAGCTGGACATATCTGCGCCACTTGTCCGCGCCCATCACCCGGCTGTAGCAGTCGGCCAGCTCTTTGTTGGCCGTCTCCGCATCCAGTGTCTCCCCCTCGGCAGGCAGGACCAGCACCCGGAACCATGCGTCGAAAAGATGCTCCGTCCAGCCAGTGTCAACGGCCCCGCAGCGGGCATAAAAGCCCAGACGCCGGACGGCCATGGCCTCGTCGTCGGCCTTCTCGGGACACTCGGCCTCGATGAGGATGGCCTTTGCGCCCTCCTCGTGGGCGGGCAGAGCGGCCAGCAGCTTTGCGCCAATGCCGGTGCTGCGGTAGGCGGGCAGGACGGAGAAATAGTCCAGCTGGCTCACTTCACAGCCCATAGGCCGCACCATCAGCAGATAGGACACCAGCGTCTCCCCCTCAAACACGCCCCAGGTGTGGGCCATGCCGGCGGCTTCACTGTTGAGAATCATGCTCAGGGGTTTCAGCTCGCTGGACGGGAAGTCGCGGCGCATCTCGTCCAGATACACCCGCGTCAGCTCGTCGGCGGTGAGTTTCTTCCACGTAAAGGTCTGGGGCTTCATATCAAAATTCCTTTCCGATAAAAATACCGCCGGGCCGGGCGCAGCGGCCCGTTCCCGGCGGTGTTCGAGAAGCTGTTTGCGTAAGGAAACGGCTTCTTAGTTACAGCTGCTTGCGCAGGGCATCGTACACAGCCTGCACATCGCCCTTGATGACCACCTGGCAGGCGTTCTTGGCCGGGCGGATGACGCCCTCTGCGCCTGCGGCCTTGGCAGCGGCCTCGTCCACGGAGGCGTAGCTGTGTACCTCAAAGCGGAGGCGGGTGGCGCAGTAGTCCACCTTGACGATATTGTTCTTGCCGCCGAGGGCTTTCAGGATGCCGGAGGCCAGTGCCTCGCTCTCGGCAGAGCTCATGCTGGGCGTCTCGGCCCCGCCGTTCTTATGGTTGTGATAATACTTGCGTCCAAAGTAGAAGCAGGCCATGGCCACCATGGCAAGAACGATCTTGAACGGCAACGTGATCGGAAGGAATGTGACGATGAGCGCGATGACGATAGCAGCGATCCAGCTATAAATATCCATTCCCAAAAACATACGATAATTCCTCCTTTGGGGAACGATGCGGCGGGCGCTTCCGGCAGGAAGCCGCCCGGACCCAGTCCGGGTACAACACCATATTAACATACTGCCGGGAAAAAAGAAAGCCTTTTCGGGTATCTTTCGGCCCGAGAGCTTGCATCCCGGGCCGGAATCGGGTACTATAAAGACAGTATATCCCCAATACACGGAAGGAGCATCCTTATGGAATGGACTGATATTCGCCTGACCGTATCCAAAGCCGACGCCGAGGCCGCCGAGGCCGTGGCCACCATGATCGCGGAGGGCGGCATTTATATCGAAGACTACAGCGACATCGAGGAACAGGTGGAGCAGATCGCCCACGTGGACCTCATCGAGCAGGAGCTGCTGGACAAGCCCCGGGACACCGTCATCATCCACATGTACCTCGAGCCGGGCGCTTCGCCGGTGGAGACGCTGGCCCTCATCGCGGCCCGGATGGAGGCCGCAGGCATCCCCTACACCTCTGAGACCGAGGGCGTGGAGCAGGAGGACTGGCAGAACGGCTGGCGCAAGTATTACCACCCGATGGACGTGGGCCAGCGCCTCGCCATCGTACCGTCCTGGCAGGACTACGACACCGACCGCGTCAAGCTCATCCTCGACCCGGGCCTTGCTTTCGGCACCGGCGGCCATGAGACCACCAACCTCTGCCTCGAAGTGCTGGACGAGCGGGTCAAGGGCGGCGAGCGGGTGCTGGACATCGGCACCGGCAGCGGCATCCTCGCCATCGCAGCCCTCAAGCTGGGCGCAGCTGTGGCTGAGGGCGTGGACATCGACCCCGTGGCCGTCCGCACCGCCGGCGAGAATGCCACCCTCAACGGCGTGGCCGACAAGCTGACCGTCCTCGTGGGCGATTTGTCCGACAAGGCCAGCGGCAAGTACGATATCATCACAGCCAACATCGTGGCCAACGCCATCATGTCCCTGGCCCCCGCCGTCCCCGGCCTGATGGCCGACGACGCCGTCTTCATCGCCAGCGGCATCATCGACAGCCGGAAGGATGAGGTCATCGCCGCGCTGGAAGCCGCCGGCCTCGCTGTGCTGGAAGTGAAGGAGAAGCGCGGCTGGGAGTGCATCGTCTGCAAGAAGGCATAAGGCCAACCTCTCAGTCAGTGCTTCGCACTGCCAGCTCCCCTGTAAGGGGAGCCTAAGATGTAAAGGATCAAAAAATATGCCGCACCGTTATTTTACCAC
>ERZ1673743.4143-NODE-4143-length-10409-cov-8.586730_pt1 | contig 10409 bp, 8 predicted proteins | sample MGYA00580197_ERZ1673743 | MGnify/ENA primary metagenome ERZ1673743 (study PRJEB41218, sample SAMN15661795) | gut metagenome | host: Homo sapiens | place: Canada: London | collected 2015-08-20/2019-03-30 | study: EMG produced TPA metagenomics assembly of... | reverse complement strand
ATATGCTTCATATGCATCATATGCCCGACACACATCAGGCATATGATGTTTTTTTCTCTTTTTTTTGAGCGATTGCGTTCTTTTTCCGCAAACGAAGTCCTCAAAAAAGCCCGCGCCCGCTCAACCCTTCTCCGTGAAATAATTGAACATCGGGTAATATTCAAACTCGATCTTCTCCCCGACGCGGCCATTCCGGTTTTTCAAAATCACGGCCTCAATCTGCCGGGGATTTTTCTTTTTCGCCTCCGTCGGGTCGAAGGCCGCCTCGCCCGCGCCGCGAAGCTGCAAGCCGATCAGCACGTCGCTGGAATACTCGATTGCGCCGGATTCCTTGAACGCCTCCATGCTGATGCGCTGGCCGTAGCTCATGCGGTTCAGGCTGGAGACGGCGATCACGGGCAGCTTGAAATCGCGGCTGATGCGCTTGAGCTCCAGCACCGCCTTGTCCATGTTCTGCTTGTCCGTCGCCCGCTCGTTGTACGGCGCGACGATTTGCAGATAGTCCACGATCACCAGCGGGGTTTTGCCGGTCATGTCGATGTGACGGGCGATGCGCTCGCGGATGGCCGTCACGCCGATGTCGCCCACGCCCTCGGCGATAAACAGATGCCCGGCGTATTCCCCGTAGCGCGTCACCGCGTCGCGGATGACCTCGCGCTCCCGCTCGCCGTACTGCGCGTAGCGGCGGCCGTCCGTCACGCCTCGGGCCGTCTTGGCGCAGGCCGTGCCCCACTTGCGCGCCAGCGCGAGGGTCAGCGTGTGGCGCGAAATCGACTTGGCCATCAGCTCGGCGCGCGCCATCTCCAGCGAGAAGACGAGCACATCCTGCCCGCCGGAAGCGATCTGGTCGCCGATCTGCGTCACCAGCGTCGTCTTGCCCAGCGAAGAAATCGCGCCGACGATGTACAGCCCCTCGTACAGCCCGCCGTCCAGCGCCCGATCCAGCGCGGCAAACCCCGTGGGCAGGCACGGCGTGTTGACGCTTTCGGCGATACCGTCCACAAAGGCTTGTAAATGCCCCTGTGCGCTCGTCTGCAAGTAGGTAAGCCTTTCTATCTCGGGCAGGCGTTCGCCGTCTCCTACCCGCCTTAGAAACGATTCTGGGGCCATTTGCAGCGCTTCGTTCGCGTCTTTGCAGTCGCCGCACGGGTTGTAGACGAAATACGGCAGGCTCGCGGCGCGCAGGCCGTCTTCCAGCTCGCAGGAAGCCTTCCTTCCGCGCTCGTCGTTGTCAAGGGCGAGGATCAGCGGCTGCGCGGGCTTTTTTTCCGCGAGGCGCTCGAGCAGCAGGCGCACGTTTGAGGCGCTGCCCAGCCCCACGGCCTCGCCGCCGGCCTCGACGATGCTCATCGCGTCGATCTCGCCCTCGACGATGAAGACGGGCTTTTCCGCCGTGTCGAGCGCCTCGGCGTTGAACAGGCGCGTTTTGCCGACCTTGACCTTCGTATATCGCGCCTCCTGCTCGCTGAGCTCTTCCTTGCCGCGCACGTCGCGCGCCAGATAGCTGGTGCGGCCGGTCGGGATAATCAGCCGGGGCGAGGGCGGCACGGTCTCCGGCGCCTTGGGGTTGCGCCACGCGGGGTCATACCCCAGATGGAACCGGGCGCAGGTCGCGGCGGACAGCCCACGCCGCTGCGGATAATCCGTCTGCGCAAGGCGCGCCTGCGCGGCCTTGAAGAAGGCGGTGCAGTCCGGCTCGGGCGCGGCCGGGCGCGCGGCGGCGCGCTCGGCCATCCGGCGCGGCGCGCTCACCGTCAGCCCGTAATAGGCCGCCGCCCCGGCGAGCTTCTCCGGAAACGTCTCCAGCCCGAACGCCAGCCCGTAGAGATCCAGCACGTCAAAGTAGCCGCCGCAGGCAAAGCATTTCCAGTGCGTGGGCGCGCCGGGATCGCGGTGCAGCCCCGTCCCCTTGGGGCCGCTGCCGCTGCCGCACTGCGGGCAGACGTAGCCCTTCCCCTTTCCGTCCCGCGCCAGAAACGCGGGTTCCCGTTCGTTAATCGCCTCGACCATCGCCTCGTTCATAAGTGACCTTTCTTTCTTGGGCTGCCGCCCAAACCCGCCTGGGGACCAGTCCCCAGACCCCTTCTTCGCTTCGCGCAGCTTTAAGTGAGTGAACATACAGTGCGCATGCGCACTGTACGCAAAGTTTGTTCAATCCGCCGCGAAGCGAAGCGGAAGGTCAAGGGAACTCAGTTCCCTTGTGGGGTTGGGGGCAACCCCCCCACGTCCCCCGTCTCCCCGCGCTCCGCCGCGGCCTTTTTATTTTAGCATAGGCTCACGCCCTAAAGGCGTGAGCGTGTGCGCCTTTAACCGTTTTAACCGTTTTAAGAAAAATGACCCCCAAAAAACCTAGATGGCGCAAGGCCAAAAAAAATTTTTTGCGGGAACAACTACCCCCCTTTTGCGGGAACAACTACCCCCCTTTTGCGGGAACAACTACCCCCCTTTTTCAAAAAATCCTCCGCGGGCGAAAATGCCGGTTTGCCCATGTGGCGGCTCGATTCCGTGCGGGAACAACTACCCCCCTTTTTCAAAACGGCTAGGTCGCGGGAAAAGCGCCCGATCCGGGCGGGGATTTGACGCTGGGCGGCGCGCTTGGTATAATGGCGGGGAGACATGCGAAGAATATGAGGCATATGAAGCATATCAGGCATACGAAGCGCATGAAGCATACGAAGCATATGAAGTTTGGCGCGGAAAACGCGCGCGAGGGGGAAGGCGCTATGGCTCGGATAACGGCACTGATCAATCAAAAGGGCGGCGTTGCGAAGACGACGACGGCCCATGCGCTGGCGGTGGGGCTCGCCCGTCAGGGTAAGCGCGTGCTGGCGATCGACTGCGACCCGCAGGGCAATCTGTCCTTTTCGATGCGGGCGGACGATACGCTGGCCGGGCTGTACGAGGCGCTGCGGGGCGACGCGGCGGCTGCGGACGTGATTCAGGCGACGCGGCAGGGCGTGGATCTGGTCGCGTCGTCGCTCGACCTGTCCGCGGCGGATATGGAATTCACCCGCGTGGGGCGCGAATACCTGCTGCGCGGGCTGTGCGACGCGGTCGCCGCGTCCTACGACCACATCATCGTGGACTGCCCGCCCGCGCTGGGCGTGCTGACGCTCAACGCGCTGACGGCGGCGGACGACATGGTGATTCCGGTGGGGCTTGAGGTGTTCTCGCTGCAGGGGCTCAAGCAGCTTTTTAACACGGTGGAGAACGTGCGGCGCTACTGCAACCCGCGGCTAACGGTCGCGGGAATTCTGATCACGCGGCGGGGCAACCGCGCCAGCCTGACGCGCGAACTGATCGACGTGATCGGGCAGACGGCGAAGGATTTGAACGTCTATCTGTATCCGACGGTGATCCGCGAGGCGGTGGCCGTGCGCGAGGCGCAGGTGATGCAGGAAAGCCTGTTCGATTCGCACCCCAAGGCGGCGGTGACGGCGGACTACGCGGCGTTTGTCGCGGACTATCTCAGGCAGGAGGACGAGAAGCATGGCGATTAAAAAGGGCAGGGCGACGGACGCGGTGGCGCGGCTGTTCAGCGTGACGGCGGCGGAGCAGGCACATGAAGCCTATGAAGCACATGAAGTCAAGCGGGAACATCCTGTGCCTGAGACACACGAAGCACAAGAAGCATACGAAGCGCCTCATATGCCTGACACACAAGAGGCGCATGAAGCACACGAAGTTAAGCGAGAACATCCTGTGCCTGAGACGCATGAAGCACAAGAAGCATACGAAGCGCATGAAGCATATGAAGCGCGCGCGCCGAAGGCGGACGGCGCCTACCGCGCCGCCGACACGCAGGGCAAGCGGGGCAAAAAGGCGCTGCGCATGACGATGGCCTTTTCCGAGGAGAACATGGACTACATCCGCACGATGGGCAAACTGGAGAGCGGCGGCGCGACGGCCTACGTCAACCGGCTGATCGAGGCGGACCGCCGGAAGCACGCGGACGTCTACCGGCAGATGAAGACCCTGCGCCCGGATGCGTGAAGGAGAGCGCCATGGATCTCAAGAAGACGAATTATTTTGACCCCAGGAAGATGGCGGCGCGCAAGCGCTGGACGGTGCAGGAGACCGGGCAGGGGCTGATCGCCATGACCGGCTATGCGTACCTGGGGGACGAGGAGAAGACGGCGCTCTTTTCGGGCGCGGATCTGGATGCGCGGATTCGGCAGGCTTCCGCCGAAAAGCCACGGGAGATGGAGCTGTATCTGCGCCTGTCCAACTGGCTGGTGATCCGCCGCCGCGAGACGCTGCAGCTCAAGAGCCACGCCATGCAGGTGCTGCAGCTCATCTGGCGCGGGCTCTTTGTGGATATGGCGCAGCAGGTCATCGCTGCCTCCGAGCTGAAGGACGAGCGCCTGAGCGCCCGGCGGCAGGCCGTGGCGGAGACGCTCTCCCTGTCCGACGAGCAGCTCAAGGAGGGCGTGGACATCCTTCGCCAGAACCTTTCGACGATTGCGGCGTTCAACGTGCTGATGACCCTGCTCAGCGACACCTATCAGATCGACACGTTCGGCTACGTGATCGACGCGGACGACGAGCTTGTGATGTACGAGGAGGCGCTCACGCTGGACGAGCTATCCGGCCACCGCGCGGGGCTGTTCGATCTGGCCGAGATCGCCGTGACGCGCGACAAGCTGGACGACGCGCGCGCGATTCTTGAAGGGGGCTACACGTTCCCCATGGCCGACACCCGCCTGCTGGACAGCCTGCTGCGCTGAGGAGGACGACATGCCGAAAAAGAAACAGGTTTTTGAACCGGAAAACCTGGAATCCATCCGCAGCGCCATCTCCGGCCTGATTGTCGAGCCGCCGGAGACCATCGAGCCGGTCGTATACAGCGTCGATCTGCTCAGCCGCCACGACCCGTATTATCCCATGGTGCAGGGCGAGGCGACCAGCCGTCTGGCGATGACGGCGACGCGGAACATGGCCATCAACCCGATTACCGGCGACGCGGTCATCGAGGACGAGGGCTTCCGCGCGTTTTTTGAGGGCTACGACGGGCTGAAAATCGGCCTGACGGTCGGCGCGCAGAAGCTGCTCTCCACCGCGGCGCTCTACCTGACGCAGAACAACCACTACCGCCCGGAGGAATCCGCGCGGATCGAGACGGAGGTGCAGATTCCGCTGATCTCCTACGCGCGGCTGCTGGGCTATCCCGTCGATGAGCGGGAGACGGCCACGCCGGAGGAGGCCGAAAAGGAAAAGCGGCGCATCAAAAACCTGATGAAGGACGTGCGCGGCAAGATCAACGACCAGCTCGACGTGCTCTACAGCCTGTCGCTCTCCTGGTCGGAAAAGAAGGGGCGCGTCTCGGATTATCAGGACGTGCGCCTGCTCCAGCGCAAGGGTGTCAAGCGCGGGATGATCTCCATCCAGTTCAGCGACGACATCGCGCGGTATCTGCTCTGCTCATATGTGATGCAGTACCCCGAGGCGCTGCTGAGCATCGACGAGCGCAGCCCGCGCGCCTACCGCGTCGGCTACAAGCTGGCGTATCACAGCTCCGTGCGCCGCAACATCGAGCGCGGCACCGCCGACATCATTTCCGTTTCGGCGCTGCTGGATGCGTGCGGCGACATCCCCGATTTCGACGAGGTGCAGAAGACGGATCGCGGCCACTGGGAGAACCGCATCAAAACGCCGCTGGAAACCGCGCTGGACAGCTGCGTGCGCGCCGGCGTGCTGGACGGCTGGGAATACTGCGGCGCGAAGAAGGCGAAGCTCTCCGACAGCGAGGTGGATATCGGCGATTACGCGACGTTTATCGGGCTGTATGTCCGGTTTCGGATGGGACGGATGAACGATGAAGATTGATTTTTCCCGGCTGGACGCGCTGAGGCCGGCGGCCGCCGTGCCGGAGGGCTTCGAGCCCGTGCCCGAGGCCGAAACGCCGTTCGATTCGGGCTATGAGGCCATGTACCGCGCCGCGTTGGATTTCCATTTGGAGACGGACGACCGGCTCCGCGCGGCGGCGGGGGAGGCGCGCGAGGCAATTTGGCTGCGCGCCGCCGCGACCATGGGGGAGAAGGTCGCCGCCTTTCCGGATCAGCCGTTTGCCGCGGCGCTCTTTGCGGCCGTCTGGCAGGAGCTGGAGAGACGGTACGCGGGGAAATGAGAAGAAAACGGTCGAAATATGCATCGGAATCCAAAAAATCTTGATATTACGAATGTTTTTTGATAGAATTGTTCAAAGAGCGCGATGAAGCCGACGGACGCGGCGCGCGCAGGGGAGGAGGGTTTGCATGATTGATCGACCGCAATACCTTCGAGCGCTCCGGCGTTGGAAGGACAAACAGATGATCAAGGTGATTACGGGGATTCGGCGCTGCGGAAAATCGACGCTGATGGAACTGTTTCAGGCGGAGCTTCGCCTTGACGGCGTTCCCGAGTCGCAGATCATCGCCGTCAATCTGGAGGACTTCGCCAACATCGAGCTGCGTGACCCGATGAAGCTGCACGCTTATATTTTGTCGCGCGCGGGAAACGAACGGGCGTATGTCTTTCTGGATGAAATTCAGAATGTCCGGGATTTTCCGCCGATGATCGACAGCCTCTTTCTGCGCAAAAATCTGGATCTCTACCTGACCGGCTCGAACGCCTACATGCTGTCCGGCGAGCTGGCGACGCATCTTTCCGGGCGCTATGTCACTATTGATATGCTGCCGCTCTCCTTTTCGGAATATGTGGCGTTTACGGGCAGCCGGGACGGCCTGAGCGCCACATACCGCCGCTATCTGGAGACGAGCTTTCCCTATGCCACCGAGCTGGGCGGCGACCGGAAGGCGATTGAGGAATACCTGAGCGGCATCTATCACACGGTCGTGCTGAAGGACGTCGTGGGGAGACTGAAAAACGCCGATCCGATGATGTTGGAAAGCGTTCTGCGGTTCGTGTACAGCAGCACGGGCAGCCCGATTTCCACCAAGAAAATTTCGGATACGATGGGCTCCGACGGGCGGAAGCTCGACGTGCGCACGGTTGAAAAATATCTGTCGGCGTTTGTGGACAGCTACATCGTCTATCAGGCGCGGCGCTATGACATCCGTGGCAAGCAGCATCTCAAGACGCTTGAAAAGTATTATGCCGTGGATATCGGCCTGCGGTATTATCTGCTTGGCGGGCGCTATGCGGATACCGGCCACATCCTCGAAAACGTGATCTATCTTGAACTGCTCCGCCGCGAATATGACGTGTATATCGGCAAGCTCGACGAGTTGGAAGTCGATTTTGTTGCCGTCAATCAGACGGGAACGCTCTATGTGCAGGTTGCCGCGTCCGTGCGGGATGAACATACGCTCGCGCGCGAATTGAGGCCGCTGCAAAAAATCCGGGATTCATACCCCAAACTGATTTTGACGCTTGACGACGACCCGCCCGCCGATTATGAGGGCATACGCCGCATCAACGCGCTGGAATGGCTGGTTGATTCGCCGTAAGGGTGGAGAGGGATGTTGCGCCGAAATTTTTTTCGTATGTCCTGCACCCGGAGTTGTATAAGAATCTTCGAGAAGGCGCGCGAAGGGTCATAGGGGCGACCGCAAAGCCCCTATATGCAATCGACGGCAAAACCGAAGGTTTTGTCTGGCGCGTAACCTTATTGGAAACGATTGCATAGCCTGCGGGCTATGCGGGGACGCGCTCCGCTAGGCCTAGGGGATTAGGGGGAAATTTCGATTTTTCCCCCTTAAATCCCCTAGGAACCCCATAACCCCCATTGAAACGACCAGGGTTGAGACCCTGGACCCGGGGTTGTATACGAGGCTTTGAGAGGAAGCGCGAAGCCCCAGACCTCCCTCCTCGAGGGAGGGGGACCGCCCCGTGGGCGGTGGAAGGAGTTTGCAGGCGGTGGAATGAGTTCATTCCCATCGTTTTTATGCAGAACATCCTTCTATTTTCCGACGCACAGTAGGCATACGAGGCACAAGAAGCATATGAAGCACAAGAGCCGATTTTCCTGAAAAAAGACCGGCTCTTTTTGATTGGAAATTTCACGAATCGGCGTTTTTCTGAAATTTCATGCGCTTTCTGATTTCAAAATACGTTGATTCGATGAAAAAAAACATGCCGATGATTTCGACATTCTCCGGAAGGACACCTGATGGTTTTTGAAGAAAAACATCATATGCTTTGGGCATATGAAGCATATGAAGCATACGAGGAATAGAAGCTGATTTTTCGGAAAGACGGCGGAGGATTCCATGATTATGGATAATCCGCGCGTTGGGCACGGACAAATCCCGTCTTTACAAAAACTTCCAATGGCAGAAATGCCATTGGAAGCGTATAAAGGGGGGCTATTATCGTTTACTTTGTAAACACGACCTCATCGCAGACCAGAGGACCGGAGTTGACGTTTACGGAACGAACCATGCCGATCTGGCTGCCGTCGTCCGAGAAGGTCAACGTCAAGGTATCGACAAAGGCCAGTTCGGGGAAACGCCATGTCAGCTGCAGCGTATTCGCATCCTTCCACTCGGCATAAGCGTATACCGGCTCGATGGGGTATTGATACTGATGATGCGTGTAGTTGCTGGTCATGCTGGTTTCGCCCTTGAGCCACTGCCAGATGCCGTTGCGAATGGTGTGTGTGCCGCGCGCATCGGTCATCGTGTAATCAATATAATCGTCGTGAACGTCCAGCGAAAGCGTCGTAATTCCATACTGATTTTCCGCCGCAGTGAAGGTTACGTCGTCAACGAGTTCTCCGATCGGCGAAGCGGTGAAATCCGTTGTGAACATCAGATTCAGGTTTTCGGCGCGTTTTGCAAGGGCAGCGCTGAGCGCGTCGTCGGGTTCCGGAACGGTTCCCGCATCCAAAGCGTCGCCGTAGGGCTTAAAGATGTTTTGGTACAGCAGCTCTCCGATGTTCTGCTTTGTGCCCGCCTGAATCGCAATGACCATGTTCAGCTTCGGGCAGATGGCAAGCGTCTGGCCGTAGGAACCGGTGGCGGTGTAATACAGGCCGTCTTCGTAGGCAGTCCAGTGATAAGCGTAGGTGCCCTGATTCTCCACCGTTTTTTCATAGCCGATGGCCAGATCGCACCATTCCTTCGAAAGAATCTGCTTTCCGTTCCACACGCCGCCATTCATGTAAAGCTGGCCGACCTTGGCCAGGTCTTCGGCGGTGATCTTAATGCCGCCGTGACCGGCGTTGAATCCGTCGGGGCTCATGTCCCAGGTGAAATTCTTAATGCCGAGCTCCTCGCAGAAGCCGGTCGTATTCAGCAGTTCAAGGCAGGTTTTGCCGGTGGCAACGGTAACCATAGCGGAAGAGAGCATGGTGTTGCCGGAGGAATACAGGTAGTAGGTGCCGGGGTCATGCACAATGGGCTCCGTCAGAATGTGCTCGATCCAGCTGGTGGTTAGCGGGCGCAGTTCGCTGCCGCTCATAAAGCGATCCACGCCGCTGGTCATGGTGAGCAGGTGTTTCAGCTGCACTTTGGATTGCAGCTCGGATACGTCCTGCGTCACGTAATCCTTCAACACATCGTACACATAGTCGTCCAGATGCAGATACCCTTCGGTGACGGCAACGCCGACAGCGGCATTGGTGAAGATCTTGGTGCCGGAGAACATGATGTGCGGGTCCAGCGCGGTATACGGCGCATAATGGCCTTCAAAGACAACCTCGCCGTCGATCGCCATCAGGATGTTATGCACTTCGGCGTCCGCATAATCGAATGCATCCAGCAAGTCCAATATGTACTGAGAGGACATACCGTGGGTTTCAGGCGTGGAACGGGGCATCATCGTGCTTTTTTCAGGCTCACTGTACGTGTAGTGATCGGCCAGCGCTGGGAGAGTCAGGGAAAATGTCATTGTGGCCGCCAGAAGCAGAGAAAACAACTTTTTCATTACATGATCCTCCTTTGTTTCGTGTCATTTTGCCCTCGATCATGTCCGGATCACGACCTCGGTGTGTGATTCGATGACGACATTCAACGAATCGTCATCCCCTGCCTTATTTATATCATTGTTTCTGTTTGACCGTCAAATATTTATTCTATTATGAAATTCATAAATAAAATTTTATATAAACCCGCATCCAAGCGGATTATATGTATTTTTTTAATTGCACATGCCTTTGTCTATCCGGTTACAAGCCGTATATCATTAAGAAAACAAAGTTCGAATCTGATTGTCAGATCATTGGTTCCGCACAAAACGAATCATTTCATGCGAGGAAAATGAAATGAACTTGTTTCAACCCCTGTCGGGGGATTGAGAGGGTTTCGCCGGTCAAGGCCTGCGGCTTTGCCGTCGATTGGATATAGGGGCTTTGCGGTCGCCCCTATGACCCTTCGCGCGCCCTCTCGAAGGGTTGTTGTTATAACGTCGGGGACGAACTCCTTCCACCGCTGCGGCGGTCCCCCTCCCTCGAAGAGGGAGGTCTTGGG
>ERZ1673743.4137-NODE-4137-length-10424-cov-3.603240_pt1 | contig 10424 bp, 10 predicted proteins | sample MGYA00580197_ERZ1673743 | MGnify/ENA primary metagenome ERZ1673743 (study PRJEB41218, sample SAMN15661795) | gut metagenome | host: Homo sapiens | place: Canada: London | collected 2015-08-20/2019-03-30 | study: EMG produced TPA metagenomics assembly of... | reverse complement strand
CGGATATGGCCGTCTTCAACCGCGTCGTTCCGCTGAAGGACAGCTATAAGCCGGAATAAGTTGCGGGGGCTGCGTTCGGGGCTTTGCCCCAATCTCCCACCGGAAAAGTATATTAGATTTGCATCCGAAGGTTTCCAAAGGGGTTTTCGGTTGTTGCTGCCGGTGGCAGAAACAAACAATCGAAAACGGAAAGCCCTTTGGTCGTGCCCGCAGGCACGAAATCCCTTCGAGGATAGAAAGAGGAAACATCATGTCTGATGAAGTTCGCACGCGATTTGCGCCCAGCCCGACGGGCTATCTGCATCTGGGCGGCCTGCGCACCGCGCTGTATACCTATCTGTTCGCCAAGAAGCACGGCGGCAAGTTTATTCTGCGCATCGAGGATACCGATCAGGAGCGCGAGGTGCCCGGCGCGGTCGATCTGATCTATAAATCCATGCGTCAAGCCGGTCTGGCCTACGACGAGGGCCCGGATGTGGGCGGCGAATACGGCCCGTATATCCAGACCCAGCGCCGCGACCTCTACCCCAAGTTCGCTTGGGAGCTGGTCGAAAAGGGCGGCGCTTACTGCTGCTTCTGCACCAAGGAAGAGATCGAGGCCGACCGCAAGGCCGCCGAGGCCAAAGGCGAAACCTATAAATACAACAAAAAGTGCCTGCACAACGTCAGCCTTGAGGAGGCCAAGCGCCGCATCGCGGCGGGCGAGCCTTACGTCATCCGCCAGAACGTGCCGACCACGGGCAAAGCGTCCTTCGACGACATGCTCTACGGCCACGTCGAGGTGGATTGCGACACGCTGGATGACAACGTGCTCATCAAGGCCGACGGTCTGCCGACCTACAACTTCGCCAACGTCGTGGACGATCACCTGATGGCCATCAGCCACGTCATGCGCGGCACGGAATACCTCTCCTCCGCGCCGAAATACAACCTGCTCTACGAGGCCTTCGGCTGGAAGCCGCCGATCTATCTGCATCTGCCGCCCGTTATGATCGAATCCGTGCTCAAGGATAAGGAAACCAAGCAGCCGATTCTGGATGAAAACGGAAACGAGCAGCCGATCGTCCGCAAGCTCTCCAAGCGCTGGGGCGATCCCTCCTTCGAAGATTTGCTGCAAAAGGGCTACCTCAAGGAAGCGATCATCAACTACATCGCGCTGCTGGGCTGGGCGCCGAAGGACACCAACGAGGAATTCTTCTCGATGGATGACCTCATCCGCATCTTCGATGAAAACGGCATCAACAAGAGCCCGTCGATCTTCGACACCAACAAGCTGACGTGGTTCAACGCCGAGTATATCCGCCGCCTGCCCCCGGAGGCCTACGCCGAAATGGCCAAGCCGTGGCTCTCTCAGGTGCTCGACCCGCAGAAGTTCGACCTCGACCGCCTCTGCCAGCTTTTGCAGGCGCGCACCGAAATTTTCAGCCAGCTTCCGGGCATGGTGGATTTCCTCGCCGAGATGCCGGCGCTGGATATGGCGCTGTTCACCAACAAAAAGAGCAAATCCACGCCGGAAACCAGCAAGGCGGCGCTCGAATTTATCCGCCCGATTCTCTCCGGCATGGCCGATTGGACGGAGGCCAACCTCCACGATACCGTGATGGCCGCCATTCCCGAATCCGGCATGAAGAACGCCACCGTGCTCTGGCCGCTGCGCATCGCCATCACCGGCCGCGCCGCTACCCCCGGCGGTGCGTTTGAAATGGCGTATCTGCTCGGCAAGGACGAAACGATGAAGCGCCTTGACGACGCGATGGCCAAGCTCTAATTTCATTCTTTATCCGTTAGGAAAACCCCGATACCGCGCGCGGTATCGGGGTTTTGTTATGCTTGTCAAAAGAGGGAGGCCGTGCGGCGTATCCGCATTACATTTTTTCGATGATCCTGTCAAGCAGATTTCTGAATTGTCCCTTCACGCGGTTGGCCGTTTCCGTCACCTCCGCGTGGTTGAGCGGCTGGTCGAGAATCCCCGCCGCCATGTTCGTGATGCAGCTTATGCCCAGCACGCGCATGCCGCCGTGGCGCGCCACGATGACCTCCGGCACGGTGCTCATGCCCACCGCATCCGCGCCGAGCGTGCGCAGCATGCGGATTTCCGCCGGGGTTTCATACGTCGGGCCGGTCATCTGCGCATAAACGCCCTCGCGCAGCGCAAAGCCCTGCTCGTTTGCACATTCGTGCGCCAGCGCGCGCAGCTCCTTGTCAAACGCGCAGCTCATATCCGGGAAGCGCGGGCCGAACGCATCGAGGTTCGGGCCGATCAGCGGATTCTGCGCCGTCATGCTGAATATGTCGCCGATCACCATCAGCTCGCCCGGATGGTAGCCGAGGTTCACGCCGCCCGCCGCGTTGGTGACGATCAGCGTCTTCACGCCGATTTTCTGCATCACGCGAACCGGCAGGGTCACGTCCTTCATGCCGTATCCCTCGTAGTAATGGAAGCGCCCCTGCATCATCACCACGCGCTTGCCGTACAGCGTGCCGCAGCACCACATGCCCGCGTGCCCCGCGACCGTCGAGCGCGGGAAGCCGGGGATTTCGCTGTACGGCAGCTTGACCGCGTCTTCAAGCGCCTCGGCGTAATCGCCCAGACCGCTGCCCAGAATCACGCCGATATCGGCCTTGCCGCAGACGGCAAGCACCTTCGCCGCCGCCTCGTCGATTCTCTTCATTTCATCCATCATTTCAGTTCCTCCAGAAAAGAAGTTCCGCGCAGCGGGTTCGCCAGACCGAAATAATCCAGCACCGTCGCGCTGATGTCCGCGTATGTCGCGCGCACGCCCAGGTTCACGCCGCCCTGCATCTTCCTGCTCCAAACCAGCAGCGGCGTGTGCTCGCGCGTGTGGTCGGTGCCGCTGTGGCACGGGTCGCAGCCGTGGTCGGCGGTGATCATCAGCAGATCGTCCTCGCCCATCTTCGCCTGAATCTCCGGGAGCTGCGCGTCGAATGTCTCCAGCGCGGCGGCGTAGCCTTTCACATCGCGGCGATGGCCATATACCATATCGAAATCGACCAGATTGACGAACAGCAGGCCGTCAAAATCCTCGTCCATCGCCTCGAACGTCGCCTGCATGCAGGCCGGGTTGCCCGCCGCGTGGTTGCTCTTGGTGATGCCGCGGTGATCGAAGATATCCTCAATCTTGCCCACGCCGTAGACCGTCTTGCCGTTCTCTTTCAGAATGTCGCACATCGTCTGCGGCGGCTGCGCGCTGAAATCGCGGCGCGCGCCGGTGCGCTTGAACGCGCCCGCGTGGTCGCCGACGAACGGACGCGCGATGACGCGGCCGACCTCCAGCTCGCCCGTCAGCAGCTCGCGCGCGATTTGGCAGTCGCGATACAGCTCCTCCAGCGGCACAATCGCTTCGTTCGCCGCGATCTGGAAGACGCTGTCCGCCGAGGTATAGACGATCAGCTTGCCGGTTCTGATGTGCTCCTCGCCCAGCTCGTCGAGGATCGCCGTGCCGGAGGCGGGCTTGTTGCCCAGCGTGCCGCGGCCGACAGCCTTTTCAAACCTCTCGATGAAATCCTGCGGGAAGCCGTTCGGGAACGTCGGGAACGCCTGTGCAAGCTGAACACCCGCGATTTCCCAATGGCCGGTCGTGGTGTCCTTGCCGGCGGAAACCTCGCGCAGCTTGCCGAAGCAGCCCTTCGGCGCGTCCACCTTGCCGGGGAAGCTCGCGCCGTCGATGTTCGCCAGCCCCAGCTCCATCAGATGCGGCAGTTTCGGATGGCAGGTGTTGATGATATGGCCGAGCGTGTCCGCGTCCTTGTCGCCGTAATTCGCAGCGTCCGGCAGTTCGCCGATGCCCACGCTGTCCAGAACGATGACGATTGCTTTTTTGTTCATATGCTCCTCCTTTGCGTTTTCTTCCAAAAGAAAACGAGTCCGATACGGTCATTATACCGCATCAGGCTCGTTTTTTCAATCGCCATCGCGTCAATCCTCCGGGGTCACGCGCATATACTGCGCGAGCATCCCGATCATTTCCGCGTTGGTCGGCTTGCCCCGGATCGGGTCGATCGAGTTGCCGAAAAAGCCGTATACGCGCCGCACGCCGAACGCATCCATCACGCTTTCCACCGCATGGCGGATCAGCCGCTCGACGGCCTGCTCCGTCGTTCCGAAACGCAGCGCCACCGGCTTGTACAGCATGTCGCCGACCGCGTCCATCCGGCTTTCGTCCTCCCACGCAAGCGCCGCCGCGCTGGATAGGTATTCGTATCCACGCAGCGTCGATCTCATGCCCATTTTGCTGAGCAGCCCGGCGGCGCGTCGGCAGGCCGGCTCCATCCGCGTCCAATCCGCTTCGCCGCGCACCTTTTTGAGCATCTGCGTGAGCGCCTCCGTCAGCTCCTGCGCGTCCCACGGCACGCGCACCTGACAGGTCACGCCCCTGCGCAGAAAGCCGTCCCGCGCGAAGGGCATCATCACCCCGCCGATGACCTGCGGCATCCGCTCGCCGTAGATCTCCCTGAGCCGGTCAATCGTGCCCAGCCCGTCCATCAGCGGCAGCACCGCGTCGATCACCAGAATATCCGGCCTGCATTTTTTCGCCGCCGACAGCGCGCCCTCCCCGGATTGCACCATGCGGAAGGCGCAATCCTGCTCATCCTCCAACGTCCGAAGCGCCGGAATCACCGCGCTGCCGTCGCGCATCGCGCATAGAATTTGCGTTTTCATTCCGCAGTCACCTTCCCCTGTACATTTACGCTGCCTGCGCCTCCGCATCCAGCGCGTCGCTTTTTTCGAGCATCCACTCGATATACATGCCGTATCCCTGCGTCGCGTCGCTCAGATAGACGTGCGTTACCGCGCCGATGATCCGGCCGTCCTGCAGAATCGGGCTGCCGCTCATGCCCTGAACGATGCCGCCCGTTCGATGCAGCAGCCGCTCGTCCGTCACGCGCAGCACCATGCCCTTCTGGCTCGGTTCGCTCTGGGGAAAGCAGCGGACGATTTCCACGCCGTATTCCTGCGGTTCGTCGCCCTCCACCGTCGCGATGATGCTGGCCGCCCCGGTGTGGACGGCGCTCCGCGAGCCGACGCTCAGCCCCTCCGGGTAGAGCGCGCTCCGGGGCGCATCCCGCATCACGCCGTAAATGCCGTATTCGCAGTTTTCCAGCAGGCTGCCGATCTGCCGCCCCTCCTTGAGGAAGTTGCCCTTCAGCTCGCCCGCCCTGCCGCTCTGCCCTTTCGCAACGCCCACGATGTTCGCCCGCAGAATCGCGCCCTCGCGCGCATCCAGCAGCTTGCCCGTGTCCGCATCGACAATCGCGTGCCCCAGCGCGCCGTAAGCGCCTGTCTGCGGGTCCACATAGGTCAGCGTGCCGACGCCCGCCGTGCTGTCGCGCACCCAGACGCCCAGCTTCCGCCTGCCGTCCGCCGCATCGACGGAAGCCGCCGTTTCCACCGTGATCGTCTGCCCACCGCGCATCACTTCGAGCCGAACCGTGTCGCTCTGCGCCCCGCCGATGACGGCGCCGAGCGTCTTCGCGCTCTCCACCGTTTCGCCGTTCGCGGAAAGGATCACGTCGCCCGCGCGCAGCAGCCGCCCCTTCGCCGAATCGGAAACGACCAGCACGCCGCGCGTCTTGAGCGCCACGCCGACCGCCTGCCCGCCGGGAATCAGCCTGCGCGCCTCCACGACGTTCACCCGCGTCTCATGCACGGGAATCAGCCCGAGCAGCGAAAAGGTCACGCTCGTCTGCCCGCCCGCCTCCGCGCTGAGCGTCACGCGCTCATCCTGCGAGGCCAGCACGCTGACCGCCCCGCCCGCCGACGCGGCGCGCATCGGCAGCCCGGTCTGCACCACAAGCCGCTGCCCGGAAGAGAGCGTCAGCGCATCCGGCAGCGCAGCCGCGTTTCGCACCCATGGGGAATAATTGCATACAAAAGCCATCGCGCTCAGCGCAATGCCCAAGCCGTGCCGAACCGTTTGTTTCATGCCCAATCCTCCGTTTCGAGGTTTAGCATGACGCGGCGGCTTTCGGTTTATTCCTGCGGTTTTTTCTGGCTGTCCAGCAGGAGCTGAAGCTCCTCCATGAAGGATTGCACATCCTTAAATTGGCGATAGACCGACGCAAAGCGGATATACGCTACCTCGTCCAGCTCCTTCAGGCCGTCCATCACCATCCGCCCGATCTGCTCGGTGGTCACTTCTTCCTCCGGCTGCTGGCAGACGCTGGTTTCCACCCGGCGCACCAGCTTTTCGATCTCCTCCAGCGGAACTGGGCGCTTTTCGCATGCCCTGAGAATGCCGTTGCGCACCTTCGCCGCGTCAAACGGTTCCCGCCGCCTGTCCTTTTTGACGACCAGCACCGGCAGCATTTCAATCTTTTCGTATGTCGTAAAGCGTCTTTTGCATTCCTCGCACTCGCGGCGGCGGCGAATCGCGCCGTCCTCCGTCGGGCGCGAATCCACCACGCGGCTCTCCGTGCAATTACAGTATATGCACTTCATGTCGATTTACCCCTCATTTTGAAAAATTTTGCATTTTCCCATTCGCTTATTATACCCGTATTCCGAAAAAAGGTAAACCCCCTTCAGCAGCTCCCCGGCGAAACCAGAATCACGTCGTCGCCGATGCAGGCGATCTGCCGCCACGGAATCTCCGTCTGGCTTTTCTCGCTTCGAAAAATGCCGCAGCCCCCGCAGACGATCAGGCCGAGCGCCTGCCCCGTTGCCGGGTCGAGCACCACGTCGCACGCGCGCCCGATCACCCGTCCGTCCCCGATGCAGATCATATCCTTTTTCTTCAATTCCGAAAACGTCATATTCCTTCCGCCTTTCGCGTCTATGCGCTTTTCCCCCAAATATAACCACGCGCCGCGAGAATATTTTTCCTTGACCGCCGTCATAATGCAGTTCAAGAAAGCAAGGGAGGCGACGATATGGCCATCGGCAAAGTTGAAATCTGCGGCGTGGATACCTCTACGCTCCCCGTCATCAGCAACGAACGGATGCGGCAGCTCTTTCCCCTCGTCCACAGCGGGGATATGCGGGCGCGGGAGGAATTTATCCGGGGCAATCTGCGTCTGGTGCTCAGCGTGCTCCAGCGGTTCCACCACCGCGGCGAAAATGTGGATGACCTGTTTCAGGTCGGCTGCATCGGTTTAATCAAAGCCCTCGATCATTTTGACGTGACGCAGAACGTGCGCTTTTCGACCTACGCCGTGCCGATGATTATCGGCGAGATTCGGCGCTATCTTCGGGATAACAACGCCATCCGCGTCAGCCGTTCGCTTCGGGATATCGCCTATAAATCGCTCTCCGCGCGCGACCGCCTGCAAGCCGAGCTGGGGCGCGAGCCGACCGTGCAGGAAATCGCCCGAAAGCTCGAGCTGTCGGCGGAGGACGTCACCCTCGCGCTCGAAGCCATTCAGGACCCCGTAAGCCTGTGCGAGCCGATCGGCGGCGAAGGCGCGGACGCACTGACCATCGGCGATCAGGTGCGCGACGACAACGTCAGCGCGGAAAACTGGCTGCAAAACATCGCCATCCGCGAGGCCATGGATCGCCTGAACGAGCGCGAGCAGCGCATTTTGAACCTGCGCTTCTTTCAGGGGCGCACCCAGATGGAGGTTGCGGGCGAAATCGGCATCAGTCAGGCGCAGGTTTCCCGCCTCGAAAAGGCCGCGCTCAGCCACATGCGCAAGCTGGTCTAGTTCCGCGCCCTGTACGCGCGTTCAAGCGCCTCCGCGATGATCGGGCACGCCGCCAGTGCCTCCGAAAGCGTGTTGCGGTTGTTGCCAATTTCAATCAGCAGCGCGCCGGTGGAGATATGCTGATTGAAGCGCCCGCTCTTGATCTTCACCTCGCGGCAGATGCCGGGCGCAAGGGCGTTCGCCGCCTCCGTGACGGCCTGCGCCAGTTCGAGATTTTTCGGCCAATCCGGCCGCTCGTCAAAGCCGGACCCCGTCGCGCCCGTGCCCTTGCCCACCAGCAGCATGACGCGCGCGGCGCTTCCGCCCTCCGTCTCCACGCTGTTTGCGCCCCGGTATGACTCGCTGTATGCGTCGCGGTGCACGTCAAGCCAGTAGTCATACCGTTCGCCCGCGTCGAGCCGCGTCCTGAGCATCGCCAATGACCGCTTGTAGGCGGTGGACAGCGTCGGCGGCTCAAACGCCGTCGTATCGTGCACGACGATGAAGCCGCGCGCGGTCAGCGCCCGCGCCAGCGCGTCGCCGACCGCGATCATGTTGTGGTTTTCGTCGCGCGTGCGCCATTTTTCCGTCGGCTTGTAATTTTCCGTCTCCGTGGCCTGATATGCCTCGTAGGTATGGGTGTGGTATATTAACACCCGCGGTGCCTCCGCCTGCGCGACGGCCTGCACCGCCTCGCGCTGCTCCTGCGCCGTCACGCGGATCAGCAGCGGCGGCCGCAGGCGCTCAAGCCCGACCCAGCCCACAGCGCCGGCCGCCAGCAGCGCAAGCGCCCACCCCGCCGCCCTTCTCCGCCATCCCCGTCTCCGCATACCGCGCCCCTCCTCGCCGCCGATGTCCTTACAGTGTATGAAGCGGCGCAAACCGGCATGACAAGAGACGGCGCTCCCGCCCCGGAAGCGCCGTCCTTTGGGTTAAACTTCACGCCGCCTAGCATTTGCAGCCGCACGTTCCCGCGCAGCCCATGCCCGCCGCGGTCGTCGCGCAGCCCAGCCCCGTGGAGCTGGCATAATTGCCGCAGGTGCAGCTCACATTCCGCGCCCGCAGCGCGTCCTCGTCGCAGACCGCCTGTGGGAAAAGCGGCAGGCTGAAAAATTCATCGCACACCGAATCCGCAAACTCCTCGCACGGCGGCACCTCGCAGTAGCCGTAGCTCGGCACGAGCACCTCGACCTTTGCCAGCACCTTGAGCACCACGGTCACGCAGATTTCCAGCTCAAACACGTTGTTGCGCAGATATGTACCCGAGACGCAGATGGCGGAAACCATCGACTCGATGTTGTACGGCACGATGGATTCATCCGGAATCGAGAGCAGCACGTCGCGATCCACCGTCACCATGCCCCGGCCGATGTATTCCCGGCAGGCCGCGTCTGTAAACAGGATGTCGATGGGCACGTCGATCTGGCAGCGCACCCGGCCAAAGCACGGCCTGTCGCACAGGCGCTCCACGGACAGGTTGCGGATCACGCCCTCCGTCGAGGTCGAGCGGCAGCTCTCAAAGGTGATCGGCATCGTCGGCTGGGTGTTCGCGTTTTCCTGCTGCTCGCCGCACGGCCCGTTGCAGCAGGGCACGAGGCCGTAGCTGAGCAGCGTGACCTTCTGCTCCTTGAGCTGTTCCTGCATCAGGCAGCTGTCGTAGACCCGCTGAACCTGAATACAGATCTTCTCGTTCAGCCCGCTGAACACCTCGTTGCCGCTCAAATTGCAGGGACAGTGCGTCGATCCGCTATTTTTGTAAGAATAGAAAGACATAAAACACACGCCTCCTTGGGCAGTCTCGTGGGGGAAATTCCTCACGATTCCACATTATGCCCATCGGGAAGGCGTGTGCCTGATTATGCCTTTTTCTCTTCTTCGTCGCGCTGCTGAATCCGCTTGAGCTGCTCAAACGGCCCTCTGTGCCGCCGGGATGCGGCGGTCGGGTTGTTGCGCAGCGCATGCTCGGCACGCAGCAGACGGCGCTCGCGAATCCTGCGCAGTTCCTCGCTCTGGCGGTCGTACTTCGCTCTGGCCGCCTCAACCTCCGCGCGGAGCGCGCTGACGTCCGGCAGATAGCTGGCCGCTTCGTTGAGGACGCGCTCAAGGTTGGCAAAGCGCTCCTTCGCACCGTCTTCGAGGCTCAAACGCTTCTGATCCATCATCTCGCGCACGCGGTCGCGGGCGGCGGTGACACGTTTGGCGCTGGCCGCCAGCTCCTCCTGCCTGCTGTCCACATGGGCGGCAAAGTCGCGGATCATGCCGTTGACGCGCTCGTTGATGGAATCCAGCCCACCATGCAGGGCTTGCAGCTCCTTGGCATAGCGCTCCATGGATTCCAGCAGCGCGCGCAGATCGAGGGCGCGGCGAACGGCAAAGCCGGTATCCACCACGGCAAAGCCCGTGAAAATCGCAGCCGCTGCATCGGCCATCGTCAGCGGAATCATATAGATATAGGTTTTGACGAACGGATTGACCACGCTGACGATGAACACGGAGAACACCGCCCACGTCGCCGCGGACAGCGCGCAGATATAGCCGTTCACATTCAGCGGCCGCTCGGAATAATCCCAATAGCGCACATGGAAGATCGCTTCCATCAGGAAGCCGGTCACATATTCCAGCAGCGAGGCGGCGATCGTGCCCACCAGCGCCACCAGCGCCATGTTCCCCTCCACCGGCACGCAGGTCAGCAGAATACCGACCGCGCCAAAGCCGTAGATCGGCAGAATCGGCCCGAACAGAAAGCCCCGGTTGACGAACCGGCGCTCCTTCACCAGATA
>ERZ1673743.4127-NODE-4127-length-10447-cov-18.451790_pt1 | contig 10447 bp, 9 predicted proteins | sample MGYA00580197_ERZ1673743 | MGnify/ENA primary metagenome ERZ1673743 (study PRJEB41218, sample SAMN15661795) | gut metagenome | host: Homo sapiens | place: Canada: London | collected 2015-08-20/2019-03-30 | study: EMG produced TPA metagenomics assembly of... | reverse complement strand
ATCTATTCATCAGACAATTATAAAATCACACTTTTTAGAGTGACGAAGTCAGGAGCAGGCTTTCCAGCCTGCGCCCAAGTAGCCTGCGCCTTCAGCAGCAAGCCAAAAAAAATCCCGCATTTGCGGGATTTTTTTATTTCCTTATCGCTCGGTCAGTACAGCCGGATCAGCGGAATTGCGGCGGCCACATCAGTGTCGCCCAGCAGATCGGCGCACGTAAGCCAGATGATGAGCAGAATTATCAGGACCGCGGCCCCTATAGCAACCCACACGCTGGTGGTCATTTTCGATTTCTTAGCCATAACAGGATGATATTACTTAAACAGGTTTTATCATAAAAACATCCTTCCCGCCTCCATTGTTCACAAAATAATCGCACCGGCGCCCCTGGAAAGGGGATGTTGCAGACCTCAAAGAATCGTCATACTTGTAGGGATGCACGCTCGTGCATCCGCTGACAATCAGCGCTTTGTTATCGGATGCTCCATGGAGCATCCCTACATCCTGCGGTTTTGCAGCGCCCTGCGCCCCCAAGATCCTGTACTCCTAAAAGTTAATAATTGCAAAAAAATCCAACAAAATTTCAATAATACTTGCATCAACAAAATATTAATTGTAATTTTGCATCGACAATTTAATCTTTATAGCACACACTGCTAAATTATCAATTTTAAACCTTCCTGTCTCTAACCTGATAAAATAAATTGCCTATGAAACAAAATCGAGTTAATCAACACACGTCCGTAACCCCAATGATTATAGGAGACCAACGCATGACTTAGAAACACAACAATCCCGTAAATTCCGGATCTATTCAATAAAGTATTGATGACCACTTGATCCGCAATCGAACATTGACATTCTGGACACTTCCCCTTATTCAGCCTGCTCGAGCAGGAATTCCGCTTCCTGCCGGAGCATGGCGGCCAGGGTCGAGAGCGGCTCGGGGCGCCTGAGTTCGCGTTCGGCGGCTTTCAGGGCCTCGGCCGGATGCTGCCCTACGGTGCAGAACAGCAGCCGCAGGCCCGTGTAGCGGCTCAGCGGCGCGTCGGCACCGCACAGCTCTTCGGCGAGTTCGGCGGCGAAAGGCGCGTGGCGCAGCAGCTTGAAACACAGTATGTCGGCGTCCTCGGCCCACCGTACGGCAGCGGCCCGTTCGCGCGCGAAATCGATTGTCAGCTCCTCCGGCGGATACAGCATCGGCGCCATCAGCGCGGCCTCGCGCAGCGATGTGTCGCGCCACAGTTCCAGGGCCAGGTCCGCCCGGCGTCCGGTGCGGTCGGCTATCTCGGTGAGCTGCGGCAGGTTCAGACCGAAAATCAGCCGGTAGGGACAGCCGCTCTGGCGCAGGCTGTCGGCCAGGATGCCGTTGCGCATCACATATATGTCCTGACGCAGGGCGCGAAGGTCGGCGGCGGTGTCGCTCATCGGTCGAAGAATTTTGATGCCGTAGGTATATAGCCTATGGCGGTCATGTCGCCCTTGACGGGGACGACGGATATGTATTTCTTGCCCAGCCAGAATTCGTCCGTGTCGGCCGCTTCGGGCTCCTCGTTGACGAAGTGACCGGTAAGCCAGTAGAACGGATTGCCCGACGGGTCCGTGTAGCGGGCGTATTCGTCGGTCCAGTGGCCGCGGGCCGCGCGGCATACCCTGACGCCCTCCGGCACGACCCTCGCCGGTATGTTCACGTTCAGGCAGATGCCGGCAGGCAGCGGATGCTCGAGCAGCTTAGCCACCATTTCGGATATGAACGGCATGCACATGGAGAAGTCTGCCGCCATCGAGTGGTGAAGCAGCGAGAAGCCCGCCGAGGTGATCCCCAGGGTACAGCCCTCGAGCACGGCCCCCATGGTGCCGGAGTAGATGATGTTGCAGCCCGAGTTGGAGCCGTGGTTGATGCCGGCCAGCACAAGCGACGGCCGCCGCGGCACTATGGCGTCCATCGCCAGCTTGACACAGTCGACCGGCGTGCCCGTGACGGTGAACATGCGGGCCGCGCCGTAGTCGGCGACCTCGCGGATGCGCAGCGGAGCGCCGACGGTCAGCGCCGACGACTGCCCCGAATGGGGCTCGGCGGGCGCCACTACTATGATGTCGACATCTGGCGGCATACAGTCGACCAGCCGCAGCAGCCCGGGCGCCGCTATGCTGTCGTCGTTGGTGATAAGTATCAGTGGTCGTGCTTCGATCATGTGATAATAGGGTTCCGATATATAACTGTGTATGACTACAATGTGATTTTGCGGCTGCAAAGTTAATAAGAATTTTGTAACGCGGCCAATATTTAGCTGTTACAATTGTGAAACAACCCGCGCTACCGTTTCACGGACTGTTAATGACCCTTAACAGAGCTTATAATCAGCGCGATTGAGTTAAATTTTCTCAAGTTATTAACATTTCTGCCGTTTTCGTGGAACAAATGTTGTGGTAATTCAGCAAAAATTTGTTACTTTGCGCTTAGAAAAAACCAACAGAACTGTCCTAATGGGTAAAATCATCGCAATAGCCAATCAAAAGGGCGGCGTCGGCAAGACGACCACTACAATCAACCTTGCCGCATCGCTGGCCAAAGAAGGGAAAAAGATTCTGATTGTCGACGCCGATCCCCAGGCCAACGCCACATCGGGCTACGGCATCGATCCGCGCAACATGACCTCGTCGATCTACGAATGCCTCGTTGACGGCTATCCCGTCGACGGCTCACAGGTCCCAACATGCATCGACGGCCTCGACCTGCTCGGCTCGCGCATCGACCTGGCCGGCGCCGAGCTCGAACTCATCGGACGCGACCACCGCGAGCGCGTCATGGCCGACCTGCTCGCTCCGGTCAAGGCCAAATACGACTACATACTCATCGACTGCTCGCCGTCGCTGGGCCTCATCACCGTCAATGCCCTCACCGCCGCCGACTCGGTCATCATCCCCGTGCAGGCCGAATATTTTGCCCTCGAAGGCATCAGCAAGCTCCTCAACACCATTCGCATCATCAAGTCGCGCCTCAATCCGTCGCTCGAGATCGAGGGATTCCTGCTCACAATGTACGACGCACGCCTGCGCCTTGCCAACCAGATCTACGAGGAGCTCAAGGGTCACTTCGCCGACATGGTGTTCGATACCGTCATTCCCCGCAACATCCGCCTGAGCGAGGCCCCAAGCCACGGCCTCCCCGTCATCCTCTACGACCCCGATTCGCGCGGCGCCACATCACACAACCTGCTTGCACGCGAGATCCTCGCCAAGCACAAAGCCAAAAAACACTGACACCCATGGCATCACCACACGCTAAACGCAACGCCCTGGGCCGCGGCCTCGACTCGCTCATCTCGATGGACGACGTCCCCGCGCGCGGCTCCTCGGCAATCAACGACATACCCCTCGACCGCATTTCGGTCAATCCCGACCAGCCCCGACGCACATTCGACGACGAGGCCCTGGCCGAACTCGCCGCATCGATCCGCGAGCTGGGCATAATCCAGCCGCTGTCGCTGCGCAAGACCGGCCCCGACAGCTATCAGATCATCGCCGGCGAGCGCCGCTACCGTGCCGCCGGACTCGCCGGACTCGAATCCGTGCCCGCCTACATCCGTACCGCCAACGACGCCGAACTCACCGAGATGGCTCTGATCGAGAACATCCAGCGCGAGGACCTCAACGCCATTGAGATCGCCCTGACGTTCCGCAAGCTCATCGACCAGTACAATCTCACCCAGGAGCGCCTGAGCGAGCGCATCGGCAAGAAACGCGCCACCGTGGCCAACTTCCTGCGCCTGCTCCGCCTCCCCGCCGAAGTGCAGCTCGGCCTGCGCGACAAGCGCCTCGACATGGGCCATGCCCGAGCCCTGCTCACCATCGCCGACCCCGCCCTGCAGCTCAAGCTCTACAACGAGATCATCCGCCAGGGCCTGTCGGTCCGCCGCGTCGAAGAGCTCGCCAAGGCCTACAGCCGGGGCGACACCCCCGATCCGCGCAAGCCGCAGAAACCGGCCGGCGCGGCGGCATCGCGTTTCTCGTCGGGCGACTTCGACCTGCTCAAGAAGCACTTGTCGAACACGTTCGCCACGTCCGTCGGCTTCAAGTACGACAATTCGGGCAAGGGCAAGATCACGTTCTCATTCGCGAACGACGACGAGCTCGAACGCCTCATATCGCTTTTCGACACCCTGAAGCCCCGGCAGTGACGACCATCCGCAAATATCTGCGACCGCTCGCCGCGGTCATTGTGGCCGCCGCAGCCCTTGTGGCCGGCTTCACCGCCGACGCTCAGGAGCGCCGCCCGGTGCGTCGCACACACGCAGCCACCGGCATCGCCGTCGACACCGCCGGTGTGGCAGCCGCCGATTCGCTCTTTCAGCTGCAGGTTGACTCGGTGGCCGCGCCGCTGAAAGCGCCCTCGCCCTACGACTTCTGGGAAGAGACCGAGGTCACGTTCAACCCCGACCCGACCCGCGCTGTGTGGATGTCGGCCCTCTTTCCCGGACTCGGCCAGGTCTACAACCGCCGCTACTGGAAGCTCCCGATCATCATCGGCGCCTATCTCGGTCTCGGATACGCCACGTCGTGGAACAACGGCATGCTCTCCGACTACACCAAAGCCTACCGCGACATCATGGACAACGATCCGTCGACCAACTCATACATGAACTTTTTCCCGCCGACCACTTCGGAAAGTTCGCTCGACAAGACATGGCTCACACGCCTGCTGCAGTCGCGCAAGAATTTCTACCGCCGCAACCGCGACCTGTGTATCATCTGCATGGTCGGCGTCTACCTCGTGGCCATGGTCGACGCATACGTCGACGCCTCGCTGAGCCACTTCGACATTTCGCCGGACCTGTCGATGGATGTCGCTCCGGCCGTGTTCATCGACGGACGCCGCGCGCTCCCGTCGCTCGGCCTGGCCTGGACACTTAATTTCTGATTATTACGTTAACCACTCTCCATAAAGATATAAATCCTCCCTACCGATGAAAACTAAAAAGATACTCGCACTCCTGCTTCTCTCGGCCGCGCCGCTCCTGGCGCGCGCGGCGGCTCCCGCCTCGATACTTTCGCTCGGCGACAATCTCCACGATATCCCGATCGTATATCCCGAAAGCTTCGAGACCGACGTCAAGCAGATGCAGGAGAACTGGTATCTGCGCAACTATGCCGATATCGACCTGCAGGCCGACTCGCGTCAGCCCGTCACTGCCACCGACGCCGAGATCACCGAGCGCCTGCAGCAGCTGCCCACGGTCATCGAGATGCCCTTCAACTCGGTGGTCCGCAGCTATATAGACATGTACGCCAACCGCCGCCGGCAGCTTGTCGAGAACATGCTCGGCATGAGCCTCTACTATATGCCTATCTTCGAGGAGGCGCTCGACCGCTACGGCATGCCCCTCGAACTGAAGTATCTGCCCGTGATCGAGTCAGCCCTCAACCCGGTGGCCGTGTCGCGCGCCGGCGCCACCGGCCTGTGGCAGTTCATGCTCCCCACGGCCCAGGGCGAAGGACTTGAGGTCAGCTCGGTGGTCGACGAGCGTCGCGACCCTTACCGCTCGTCCGATGCCGCCGCCCGATACCTCAAGAAGCTCTACGGCATTTTCGGCGACTGGTCGCTGGCCATCGCCGCCTACAACTGCGGCCCCGGCAACGTCACCAAGGCAATGCGCCGCGCCGGCTACAACGCCAAGGATTTCTGGGCCATATATCCCTTCCTGCCCACCGAGACCCGCGGCTACGTGCCGGCATTCATAGCCGCCAACTATATAATGAACTACTACGACAAGCACAACATATCGCCCGCTCTGGCCCGCAAGCCGATCGTCACCGACACGGTCCACGTCAACAAGCGGGTGCATTTCCAGCAGATAAGCGACGTGATGGGCATACCGATGGACGAGCTCCGCATACTCAATCCGCAGTACCGCACCGACCTCATCCCGGGCGACATCCGGCCCTACGCGCTCGTGCTGCCGTCGCTTCAGGCATACGCATATCTGAGCAACGAGGATTCGATCGTCAACCATAACGCCGAGCTTTACGCCCGCCGCGACGTCGTGGAGCCGGGCATGCGCCAGGGCAGCGACGCAGGCGGCGAGTATGTCGACGAACTTGTAGTGAAATACCACACCGTCAAGCGCGGCGAGACGCTCTCGTCCATAGCCCGCAAGTACGGCGTGACGAAGGCTTCGATCCGCTCGGCCAACAAGATCGGCAACCGCGTGCGCCGCGGCCAGCGCCTGAAGATCAACACCTATCAGCGCCGATACATATCGCCGGCGGCTCCCGCTGCCGATTCAGCGGCAGTGGCCGCGGCAGCCGACTCGGCCGCCGTGGCGGCAGTCAGCGATTCGTTCGCTGTGGCTGCCGCCGTTCCGGCCGACACTGCGGCAGCGGCGGTTCCCGCAGCCTCTGCGGCATCGAACCGTGTCTCGACGGCCATGGATTCGTCGACCCGGACGCAGCAGGCGCAGCAGACCGGGCCCGCGCAGCAGACCCGGACGCAGACCAAGCGCCCGGCCCAGCAGCAGGCCACCACGCGCACGCACACCGTCAAGAAGGGCGAGAGCCTGAGCCGCATCGCCAACAAGTACGGCGTCACCGTCGCTGCCCTCAAGAGCGCCAACGGCCTCAAGGGCGACAATATCCAGCCCGGGCAGAAGCTCAAGATACCCGCTAAGTCATCGCGCCGCCGTCGCCGCTGATCGCCCTCCCTGAAATTAGTAATTACCAATCATAATCGTCTATCCAACAATGAAAAAAGAGAAGATCAACAATGGTCCGGACCTGCCCGCGGCCGATGTCGACCCCATCGACCTGCCCGAAAACGCGTTCAGGCAGCTCGGCGCCGATGAGGAGTACCGCCCCGTGATGCATCCGGCTCACAGTCAGGTCGAGGTCACGCCCTATTCGGTGGGCGTCGGTCTGATCCTTGCCGTAATTTTCAGCGCCGCAGCCGCCTATCTCGGTCTGAAGGTCGGCCAGGTGTTTGAGGCGGCCATACCCATCGCCATCATAGCAGTCGGCCTGTCGTCGCGCGTCAAACCTACGAATCCGCTGGGCCAGAATGTCATAATCCAGTCGATCGGCGCCTGCTCGGGTGTCATCGTGGCGGGCGCCATCTTCACCCTGCCGGCGCTCTACATCCTGCAGGCCACGCATCCCGAGATTTCGGTCGATTTCTTCAAGATCTTCCTCTCGTCGCTGCTCGGCGGCGTGCTCGGCATCCTGTTCTTCATTCCTTTCCGCAAGTATTTCGTTAAGGACATGCACGGCAAGTACCCCTTCCCCGAAGCTACCGCCACCACTCAGGTGCTGATTTCGGGTCAGAGCGTGTCGGCCGGCAATGCCGAGGGCAAAGCTGAGTCGAAGGCCTCGCGCGGCCAGGCCCTGGTGCTCCTCGTCGCCTCGCTCATCGGCGGTCTCTACGACTACATCGTGGCCACCTTCGGCGTATGGACCGAGACCGTCACCACCACGGCCTACACCTGGGGCCACGCGCTCGCCGACAAGTTCAAGTTCGTCTTCTCGTGCAATACCGGCGCCGCCGTGCTCGGTCTGGGCTACATCGTCGGCCTCAAGTACGCCTTCGTCATCTTCGCCGGCTCGATCTTCGTCTGGTGGGTCATCATTCCGCTTATGGGCACCTACGGCAGCGCCGAATTCGTGGCCATGGCCCCCGACGCCATCTTCAAGGACTATGCCCGCCTGATCGGCATCGGCGGCATCGCCATGGCCGGCATTATCGGCATAGTCAAGTCGTGGAAGATCATCGCCCAGGCCGTCGGCCTGGCCTCGCGCGAGCTGCGCGGCGCCCAGACTCAGGGCTCGACCGTGCGCTGGCAGCGCGACATCTCCATGAAGCACATCGCCTACTTCATATTCATCGCTCTGGCAGCCGTGCTGCTCTTCTTCTGGATCGGCGTGATCGACACCTTCTGGCAGGCTCTGGTGGCCTGGATCGTGGTGACCGTCATCGCCTTCCTGTTCACCACCGTGGCGGCCAACGCCATCGCCATCGTGGGCTCCAACCCCGTCAGCGGCATGACGCTGATGACCCTCATCATCTCGTCGGGCATATTCGTGGCCATCGGCCTCGACGGCACCCGCGGCATCGTCGCCTCGATGATCGTCGGCGGCGTGGTCTGCACGGCCCTGTCGATGGCCGGCGGCTTCGTCACTGATCTCAAGATCGGCTACTGGCTCGGCTCGACGCCCCGCAAGCAGGAGAGCTGGAAATTCCTCGGCACGCTCGTGTCGGCGGCCACAGTCGGCGGCGTCATACTGATGCTCAACAATGTCTACGGCTTCACCGGCGAGGATGCTCTGGCCGCACCTCAGGCCAACGCCATGGCCAAGGTGCTCGAACCCATGATGATGGGCGGCGAGACTCCCTGGATCCTTTACATCGTCGGCGCCATCCTGGCCCTGATCCTCAACTGGCTCGGCGTTCCGGCCCTGGCCTTCTGCCTGGGCATGTTCCTGCCCCTGTCGCTCAACACGCCGATGCTCGTCGGCGGCCTCGTGTCGTGGCTCGTGGCTCACAGCTCGAAGAAACCTGAGGTTGTCAAGGCCCGCGGCGACCGCGGCACGCTCATCGCTTCCGGCCTGATCGCCGGCGGCGCCCTGTTCGGCGTATTCGCCGCCATCACCATCATGTGCGGCCACGAAGTGCCCAAGAACGGCATGGAATTCGGCCCGCAGGTACTCGGCCTTGTCGCCTATGCGCTCCTGATCGGTTACCTCTACTTCGCCTCGCGCAAGGCTGCCAAGTGAGGTCGGTCGACCGCAGAATACTCGCCATCGCCCTTCCGGCGATAGTCTCCAATATTACCGTCCCGGTGTTGGGGCTGGTCGATGTGGCCCTCGTGGGCCACTTCGGCGCGGCCGCCTTCATCGGGGCGATCGCTGTCGGCTCCACGCTGTTCAACATGCTCTACTGGCTCTTAGGCTTCCTGCGGATGTCCACCGCCGGACTCACGGCCCAGGCATGCGGCGCCGCCGACCGCCCGGCGGCCGATGCCGCCCTGTGGCGGTCGCTCATCATCGCCGCCGCGGCCTCCGTGCTACTCATCGGCTGCAGCGGACCGCTCGGCCATGCGATCCTCGACTTCCTCGACGCCGACGATGCCGTGCGGCCGCTGGCCGACCGCTACTTCTGCGTCTGCATCTGGGGCGCTCCGGCCGTGCTGGCCACCTACGTGCTCAACGGCTGGTCGCTCGGCATGCAGAACACCCGGCTGCCCATGGCCGTGGCCGTCACGACCAACGTGGTCAACATCGCCCTGTCGCTCACCTTCGTCTACGGCTTCGGCATGCGCATCGAGGGCGTGGCGCTCGGCACCCTGCTGGCGCAGTGGACCGGCGCTGTCATCTTCATCGCCGCCGTCCTGCGCAAGTATCGGCCTCAGCCCGTGGCGCGCCGCCGGCTGCTCGACCCGGGGGCCCTGCGCCGCCTGTTCTCGATCAACACCGACATATTCCTGCGCACGCTGTGTCTGGTGGCCGTCACGGTGTGGTTCACCCGCGCTGGAGCCATGCAGAGCGTGTCGGTGCTCGCGGCCAACGCGCTGCTGATGCAGCTCTTCATGTTCTTCTCCTACTTCTCCGACGGCTTCGCCTATGCCGGCGAGGCCCTCGCGGGCAAAGCCCACGGCGCCGCCGACCGCGCCGGCCTGAGGCTCACCGTCCGCGCCCTGCTGCAATGGGGCGGGGCGATCGCCCTTGCCTTCACTGTAATCTACTTCGTGGCCGGCGAGACAATCCTGCGCCTGCTTACCGACGACGGCGCCGTCATCGACACCGCGCTCGAATACCTCCCCTGGGCAGTCTCCGTACCCGCCTGCGGCATCCTCGCCTTCGTCTACGACGGCATCTTCATCGGCCTGACCGCAACGCGCCGCATGCTCGCCTCCATCGCCCTCTCCGCCGCCGTCTTCTTCGCCGCCTACGCCCTTGCCTTCCCCACGCTGGGCAACCACGGTCTCTGGCTCGCCTTCCTCATCTACCTCCTCATCCGCGGCTTCTTCCTCGCCGCCACCCTCCCCAAATCAACCCGTTAAATGCGGGCCCCGGAGGGATCCGGATGTGGATAACGCCGGCTTTCAAGCCGGGGAAGCAGCCGACGCCCTGTCGATATTGGAGTTTGGTTATCGGCCTTCGGCCGCTTTCGTAGCGCAGTGGGCAAAGAAATTTTGTAATAATTTGCACAGGGTTGTAACTTTTGCTTAATTTGTGCGACTAATATAATAAAACAGCCAAAGTTCTACGGAGAAAGAGGAACTTTGCGCTCAAACTAAACTTAAAGTAATGCAGTACCTTAAATACATTGTAATTATCTGCGCAGCAGCCGTCCTCAGATTACTTTCTAAGGACGATGATTTTCTAAGTACAACCTACATTATAAGGCTCAAGCCGAAAATACGGTGCATTTGTTAAAACACGTAGAATGGAGTGTTAA
>ERZ1673743.4123-NODE-4123-length-10462-cov-4.472951_pt1 | contig 10462 bp, 7 predicted proteins | sample MGYA00580197_ERZ1673743 | MGnify/ENA primary metagenome ERZ1673743 (study PRJEB41218, sample SAMN15661795) | gut metagenome | host: Homo sapiens | place: Canada: London | collected 2015-08-20/2019-03-30 | study: EMG produced TPA metagenomics assembly of... | reverse complement strand
CCTTATAGGTGATTTTCGGCGTTGACTCTATGCCTGTAAAGCAACTCTGCAACCCCGTTGCCAGGGTGCAGAGTGCAGTTATTGTCAGTATTTTCAGAAACTTAGTCAAGGGCGGGGTCATTTAGGCTCGATACCCATGTTCTCGAAGATGAATGAATAGATGTCAGCATACTCGTCGATGACTTTCGATACCGGTTTCCCGGCGCCGTGGCCGGCCTTCGAGTCGATGCGGATGATTTTGGGTGCGTCGCCGGTATCGGCGGCCTGCAGAGTAGCGGCATACTTGAACGAGTGTGCCGGCACCACACGGTCGTCGTGGTCGGCTGTGGTGACCATTATGGCCGGATATTTCTTGCCGTTGCTGATGTTGTGCAGCGGAGAATAGCCCAGCAGGTAAGCGGCCATTTCGGGCGAGTCGGCCGATGTGCCGTAGTCAGAGGCCCAGTTCCAGCCGATGGTGAACAGGTGGTAGCGCATCATGTCCATTACGCCTACGCGGGGAATGGCCACGCGGAACAGTTCTGGGCGCATGTTGGTGACGGCGCCTACGAGCAGACCGCCGTTGCTGCCACCCTCGATGACCAGGCGGTCGGGCGTGGTGTATCCCTCGCGGATCATGTATTCGGCGGCCGCGATGAAGTCGTTGAATACGTTGAGTTTCTTCTGTTTCGTGCCGGCCTCGTGCCAGGCCTCGCCGTATTCGGCGCCACCGCGCAGGTTCGTCTGCGCGTAGATGCCGCCGTTGTCAAGCCATACAAGGCGGTTGGGCGAGAACGATGGGGGCAGCGACACGTTGAAACCGCCGTAGCCGTAGAGATAGACCGGGTTGGTGCCGTCAAGCTTGATATCCTTGCGGCGCGTGATGAACATCGGTATCTTTGTGCCGTCGGCCGAGGGGTAGAACACCTGCTCGGTCACATATTCATCGGGGTTGAAACCTTTCACCTCGGGGGTGAACCAGGGTTTGCTCTCGCCCGTGGCCATGTCGTAGCTGTAGACGGCCGAGGGGTAGAGGAACGATGCGAAACCGTAGAATACATCGTCTGATTTCTCTGACGAGCTGAACCCGGCGGTGCCGTAGGTGGGCAGCGCTATGTCGCGTATCTTGTCACCCTTGATGGTGTAGAGCGCGGGGTGGTCAGATGCGTCACGCTCGTAGTTGAGTATCAGCTTGTCTGCGCCGGCGCGCTGTGCCGAGTTGAGCACCCCGCTGGGGTCTTCGGGCACGAGGTCTTTCCAGTTGGCGCGCTGCGGAGCCTTGATGTCGGCAGTAACGAGGCGCTTGTTGGGGGCGTCGGCCGAGGTGAGCAGGTAGAGTGTGCCGTCGATGACGTCGACAGGCTCGATTTCGTACTGCTGTGTGGGTTCGATGGTGATCCAGTCGGCGCCGGGTATCTCAAGGTCTTTTACCATCAGCCCGTTGCCGAATCCCTGGCCACCGACCGACACGAACAGGTAGCGGCCGTCAGACGACAGTCCGGCCGAGTGGAAATGCAGGGGGTGTTCCTTGTCTTCGAACACCAGCTCGTCGGCGCTCTGCGGAGTGCCGGTGCGGTGGAAGTATATGCGGTGGTTCTCGTTGGCGTTCGAGAATTCCTTGCCGGCCTCGGGGCGGTCGTAGGCGCTGTAGTAGAACCCGTCCTTGCGCCAGTCGGCGCCGGTGAACTTGGCCCATTCTATGTGGTCGCCGGTAGGCTGAAGAGTCTCGGCGTCGATGACGTAGATTTCTGTCCAGTCAGAGCCGCTGCGCGAGATGGTGTAGGCGATCAGTTTTCCGTCGGGCGACATCGAGAGGCCCGTCAGGGCAACCGTGCCGTCGGCCGACAGCGTGTTGGGGTCGAGCACCATTGTCTCGGCGCCGCCGGGACGGTCCATGCGGTAGAGTACCGACTGGTTGCGCAGACCGTCGTTGCGGGTGAAATAAAAACGGCCGTCTTTCCAGAGCCAGGGGGCGCCCTGTTTCACATAGTCGTTGTACGAGGCGATCTGCTTGCGCAGGCGGTCGCGGAACGGAATACGGCTGAGGTAGCTGTCGGTGACTTTCCGCTCGGCGTCGACCCAGGCGAGGGTGGTGGCGGCGGTGTCGTTCTCGAGCGGACGGTAGGGGTCGGCTACCTTTACGCCGAAATATTCGTCGACAACGGCCTCTGTGGGGGCCGTGGGGTATGACGCGGGGGCCGGAACGGCACCCTGGGCCAGTGCTGATGTGGCGATTGCGGCCATGGTTACGATGGATTTGCGCATATCCGGTGGATTATGTGGTGTTGTTACTTTTCTCGGCTGTGCAGATGCAGATACAGCCCGACGATACAGCACAGCGTCACGAATGCCCCGCCGAAATAGAGCAGGGGCGATGTCAGTCCTGTACGGTAGCTGTCATAGCCGAGGCCGACCATTACTACGAGCAGGATAAGGAGCAGTGTGGGGAGTATTACCGAGCGGGGTATCATGAGAGTGAGAGTTAAACAGTTGTGAACTTGATATTTGGTGCGGGTGGTGACTCAGACCGGTCAGTCTGTTGAAGAGTCCTTCTTCGATGACCGTGTGCGTCGCGGCTTGACGATTTTCTTCAGGGCCTCTTTCACCTCGTTGACAAGGGTTTCAAGTACGGTCAGACGCTCCTTTATCTCGGCAATCTCCTCTGAATGGGTCTTGTAGCGCGACTTTTTCGGGGCCGGCGCGGGTTCGCCAACGGGTTCCTGCGGCTGAACCTCAGGCTGAACTTTCTTTGCCTTTTTCGCCTTTGTCTTTGGCTCGGGCTGCGTTTCTGCGGCAGGCTGTATGTCGGCTGTGTCCGGCTCGGTTGCCTGTGTGTCAGTTGTCTGAGCGTCGGCGCTTTTCTTTTTCTTGCGGCGTTTCTTCTTCGGTTCGGCGTCGGGGGTGTCGGGTGCCGGAGCGGCGTCGAACTGCGGCAGGTGTATGCCCACACTGCGCTGCAGCGCCTGGGCCGTCTCGTCGTCGATGGTGTAGGGGCATGCCGAGGAGTCGAATCCTCCGGCCACCAGATGGTTGTAGATGCGCTGACACGCCCAGGCGTCGATGGCGGCGTATGCCTGCTGCCCTTCGGTGAGGTCTTTCGCCTCCCAGTTGGTGAGACGCTGGTTTTTCGAGATGCGTTCGTTGAAAATCAGGCCGTAGATTTTCTGCAGCGAGTTATCGGCTATATCGTAGTCTTTGACAAACGTCTGCAGTTCCACGAATCCTGCGGGATTGAACTCGCGGTGTTTTGCCAACGAATGGAAATCGTCTTTTATCGAGAGGCCGATCTTCTGCACGGCCGGATTCTCGAAGAACTCATAAAGCCCGTCGAGGCTGCCGATCTCTTTCAGGCGGAAGAGGAAACACTCGTCATCGAGCGTCGAGATCTGCACAAGCGAGACCTTATAGCGGTGGTTTTTCTGGAAACTCGGACGTGTCTCGGTGTCAAAGCCCACCTGTTTGACCTTGTTGAGATAGCGCAGGGCGCTTTTGGCCTTCGCGGCCGTATTGACCATGATGACCCGCCCGGGGTAATGGACCTCGGGGAGTTCCTTGAGCTGTTCTTTAGTTATACCTAACACACCGCAAAGTTACACAATTTTTGACGGTCGGTAAAGCGTTGGGCCGATTTTCTATATGGCCGACGATTTGAGGGCGAGCCCCGTGCGCTCCGACAACCCGAAAAGCAGGTTCATGCAGTGCACGGCGGTGCCGGCGCCCCCTTTGAGTAGGTTGTCGCTGACGCTTACGAGCCGCAGGGCGTTTTCGCCGGGCGCGGCCTCGGCCACAGTTGCCGACGATGCGGTGCCAAGATCGTCGGGCACGCGCGGGTCGCACACGTATAGCAGACATTTGTTGGTGTTGAGGGCCTCGTCTACATCGGGCAGATGCTCAACGCGGTAGGCGAACGCATGGTCGTCGTAGGCGGTGTCTATGGCGCGGCGCACGTCGGTCTGTGTCATCGACGATGCCACGTCGACAGTGACGGCAACGCCGCGGCGCTGTTCGGTGCGCGACAGTTTCAGGCTTACCGTCCCGGCGAAAGAGGGCATCACCTCGCGCAGGAACGCTGTAATCTCGGCCGCGAAATGCTCGGCGTCGGGTCGGAACTCGGCCGGGGCGACCGGGTCGAAACGGGTCGACATTTCGGGGGTAAACGGTTTGTTCGGGGCTGACGACGCGGCGAACATCTCGGTCGACGCCAGGCTGACGGTCACGGTCACACGGCCGCTGATGGCCGAGTTGCGCGCCAGCGGCAGCAGTGCCAGGCCCACGCCCATGGCTACCGCCGAGGGGATTGCCGCACGTGTGGCGCCGCGCACCAGCGGCTTGCGGAAGTGCTCGGGCAGACCGTAGACCATGTCGCGCTCGCCGTTGCGGTAGGCTCCGGTAAGGTCGATGATGCGCAGGCGGTCATCATCTTCTTCGTCGTGGCGCTGACTGTCGTCGGACTCTCCGGTAGGGAGGGCATCGACCGCCTCGACGAACTGCCGTGCCTGCCACGGTTCGCCGCAGATGAATACGGCGCTGAGGTTGCGTGCCGCCTCGTCGGCCGAGAGCGAGGCGCAGAAACGCAGGTCGGTATCACCTTCCAGGCCGCGGTGCACGGCGGTGACAGGCATTCCGGCATGTTCTTCAGATGCCACAAGCATCAGGTGCACGTCGGGGTGGTTTACGAGCAGTCTTATGAGTTCGCCGGCCGAGACGGTCTCGCCGCCGATGATTCCAACTTTGATCATATTGTGTGCGGGTAGGGGAGGATGATAATGTAACGCTCTCCCGCCACAAAGATAATAAAATTCCCGCAATAACCGCACTTGCGGGCGCCTTCGTTACGTTTCCGTTTCATGCCTTCGTGTGGGGCTTTTACTCTTGAAACTTAATCGAAACCATATCGCGCTGATATTTAGCGTATCTGCAAAATCAGTGAAATTTTCTTTGAAAAAAGTTGCCGAAATGTTTGGTGGGAATCAGAAAAACCCCTACCTTTGCATCGCTTTTGGGAACCAAACCAAGTCAGAAATGACAAATCCCCAGAGTTTGGAACTTTCCCTAAGATTTCGGGGTGTAGCTCAGCCCGGTTAGAGTACGCGTCTGGGGGGCGTGTGGTCGCTAGTTCGAATCTAGTCACCCCGACAAATCTAAAGCAATGCGCCTTGGCCAATGACCAGGGCGCTTTTTTTGTACCCAATCTGGTGCAGCCCGCACGCGGTAGCCGGGCACCGGCGTGGCTCACCGTGGGCTCTACGTCGGACCTGTCCGACAAGTCCGACGTGTCTGACATGTTTTTGGGGGGCGCCTTGCGGACCGTTCCAGCACGGCAGGTTTGCGGGTATAAAACAGCAGCGGTGTGCCGCCTTTCGGCGGCACACCGCTGTCAGTTTAAGGTGAGGTCAGATTAGCGGTTGCGGTGACCGAATTTGAGTTTACCCTGGAGCGTGAAGTTTGCCGGGGTAAGCTGCAGACGGCCTGAACGGAGTTTCGGCTTGTTGTTGGTCATCGGTACTACCATGGGCTGCACGTTGGGATTGATTGTGATGATCTCAGGACGGAACTTCCATGATGCCGGAGCCTCGTCGTCAAACTCGAGGTTGACGAGATCGCCGCTGGGCTCAACTATGACGGGATAGTTGATGGTGAGCACGTAGTCTTTGTAAGTGTCACAGATACCCTCTTTCTTGATTTCGTCGATAGTCATCTGCAACTGATTGCCTTTGTCATCTGCTACGTAACCAAAGTAGTAGAGAGCGGCGAGGTTGCAGGCGCGGAGTGACCAGTGGTTGTCAGGATCCTCATAGCCCATTGACTGCAGATCCATGATCACGCAGTCGGGGTCGGTGCAGTCGAAGGTAAGATAAACCGGTTTGGTGGGAGCAAGTGTACCTCCGGGGAATACACCCATTGCATACGGGTTGACCATGCGAATCAGGTTATTGTTGGCGATGTTCTGTTCGATAGCCACAGTGTAGTTGTCGACTGCTTCAGCGAAGTAGTTAGAGAGGAAACCTTCCTGCACGAGTGCCGTACCCATTGATTCCCATTCTTTGGGTGCCTCGTAGGTCGGGAGCTGGATTTCCCATTTCTGGTTGCTATAGAGCGCGCCCTCGGCATACATTGTGGGATTGAACGAGTGGATCATCTTGTCGCCCCAGCTGATAAGACCGTTGCTGTAGGTACCTGCATAGCTTGCAAACTGTGAATAGTCGTATGCATCGCTGCTACCGGGCAGTACGAGGTTCTTGCCTGTCAGATAGCTTGTATAGGCGCAAATCAGTGTGAGCTCACCCATGCCATCGACAGAAACGCCGGTTGCGTAATAGAGTTCGGGATTTTTGCCTCGTGAGTCTGAGAAGAACGCCGCACGGTTGTTGGTGGCGTTGATGTAAAGCCAGAGCGGGTCCGAGTCGGGATAGAGCTGAGTTGAGCCCTGGATGGCAGGCATGTTGATATACGGGTGACGGACACGGAAGAAACCGGGTTTCGAAGGCTGTTCCTGGACCATGCACTCCATCTCAAGCTGACTGGTAAGCAGACCGTCGTTGATTAGGGTGGCAATGTCATTGCCCTCAGGACTTACCACGGTTTCCCACGGGGTGTACATGACTTCGTATGCAACGTCGGTGAGCAGGTAAGGGTTGCTCTCGCCATCGACCTTGAATGTGAAGTCGTACTGTTTGAGAGGAACGATGTCTGCCATGTCAAGTTTGATGACCATGTCGGCGCGGGTCATTCCTTCCTCGAATGTAACGGTCTGGGGGATGTCAAAGACGTTGGCGTTAACCCCGTCCTCGGCTTTTACTGTCGATGTTACGGTTACTGTCTGTGCGGCGCCGCCATTTGCGCGGTAAAGAGGCACCAGGAAATCTTTTGAATCTTCCTCGAGGTCAATGACCTGCTCATCGCTCAGGTTGAAGTAAGCGGGCGGGGTGACCGGCTGGGGGGCGGGTTCGTATTCGGGCTCATCGTGGCACCCTGTCAGTGTCAGTGCCATGATGCCGCCGAGGCCCAGAATGAATTTATCTAATTTCATATTGATTTTTCTGTAGTGAGTGGCTTATGTCATAGCCGCCGGGATGACCGGGCGTCGCCCCGGCGGTGTTTGACTGTCAAGTTTTACTCTTATTTGTCTTCAACGGGGGTGGGCACCGTCGAGAAGTGCGACGGGTTCGTGATGAGTTTGTTGCGCTGTGCCTCCTGCTGGGGAATGTCGAAGAGCAGACAGGTGTTGGTGGGCGCGATGTTAAAGCAGTTCGTGGGGTCGAAACCACCGCCGATGCGGTTCACCGGTTTCTGGAGGCGCATGATGTCCCAGAACGAGAATCCTTCGCCCCAGAGCTCGATGCGGCGCTGGAACCACACCTCCTCGCGGAGCTCCTCGAACGACGATGCCTTTTCGGCATAGCCGGGCTGCCGGTAGGTGCTCACGAAGTTCGTGAGGGTGGCCAGACCGTCGGCGGGATTGGTATAGCCCTGGGCCTCGGCGAGCATCAGGTAAATCTCCTCCACGCGCATTAGGGGAACGTCGGTGGCGTGTACGTTTATGTCTTCTTCGTTGGCACCGAATTTAATCTGGGTGTAGGGTTCCCAGGCGATCTTTGCGGCTGAAATCAGGTCGGCGTATGCAGAGGTGAGGGTTGCAGGAACACCGCCGGTCTCGCTGAGCCACCATCCTTTGCGTACGTCGTTGCCGGGAATCTCAGAGTAGAGCTTGGCGTTGATCTTGCGGAACATCCCTTTCGAGGCGTACGAGAAGTCTGTCCAGGCACTCATGAATGAGTCGAAGTTGGCGATTGCTTTCGAGTAGGTCGAAGATGGGTCATTGTAGATGCCGAGGATCCACGAGGGGTCGGTAATCTCCACAAAACGGGGCGATGCGAACTCGTCACGGTTATAGGGGCGCAGACCCTCGGCCGTGCAGAGGCGCAGACACTCCTGGCAGTCGGCGACGCAGGCGGCGTAATCGCACTTGAAGAGGTTCACGCGGGCACGCAGACCGTAGGCGGCAGTCAGGTTGAAGTAGGTCTTCTCAAGCGAAGTGGTCGCTGCCTGTGTCTTGCGGTTGATGCCGGCCTCCTCGGCCTGTTTCAGCAGGTCGATGGCGTTGTTGAGGTCGGTCAGCACCTGGTTGTAGACCTCTTCGGTCGTGGCACGTGCGCAACCAACGGTAGCGGCCTCGTCCATATTGGTGTCGAGTACCAGAGGCACACACTGGCCCTGGGGCTCTTTGGCGTATGTCCACGCATACATCTGGGCCAGGTTGAAGTAACCCCATGCGCGGTAGGCCAGGGCCTGGGCGCGGTTGTATTTGCTGGATGCCTCTTCGGTGTCGGCGGGGATGACCGCTGCAACGGCGTTGGCGGTGCGGATCATGTTGTAGTTGGTGTACCAGTAGTAGAGGTTGTCGTAGTACAGGCCGCCGAAGTCAGAGTATTCGAGGGCGGCTGTGTACCACTGGTAACCGCCCAGATTCGAGGGCATGTCGGTGCCGCGGGTGTCCATCATGAGCATCATCGACGACCAGCCGTAATCCTGGTGTGTGCCGAAGGTGTTCATGAAGGCGTTGACCATTTCAGGGATTGCGTTTACCGAGGCCGACACCATGTCGGGATCGTTGTCGACAATCTGCTCTTTCATGATCTGTGTGACCACGTTGCTCATCGGCTCTTTGTCGAGGTCGTTGCAGGCCCCGAAAAGCAGTCCCGAGCAGAGTGCGGTGAAGATTATCTTTGACTTTTTCATTGTTTTTCTTGCTTGTGTGTTTGATGTTTAGAACACGACTTTCAGACCGCCCGAGATGTTGCGGATTGCCGAGTAGCCGGCAGTTTCTGCGAAGGCAAAGCCACGGCGGGGGTCAAGACCCTTGCGGTTGGTGATCAGGGCCAGGTTGTCGCCGGCGGCATATACACGCAGGCTCTGCAGGCCGAGTTTCTTCACCCAGCGGCCGGGGAATGTGTAGCCCACGGTAACGTTGTTGAGCGACAGGTAGTTCGAGCTTACGAGACCGAATGTGGTGGTCTGGCTTGAAAGATCGTATGTCGCCTGGGTGTCGAGCTTGGGATAGGTGGCGTTGGGGTTGTTGACTGTCCATGCCTTGAGGGCGTCCTCGTGCCAGTTGGTACCGAGGTTCGATGTCGAGCCCGAGTGCATCAGCTTGAGGTAGCCGTTGTCGTATGTGCGGCCGCCCAGCTGGTATGCGAACTGAACGCTGAGGTCAAAGCCGTAGGCCTGGAGGGTGGTGCCGAAACCGCCGTAGAATGTCGGCAACACGTTGCCGGTCTCCTTGAGGTTGGTGTCGTTGGCGGTGTCGAAGTTCTCGGTCTTGTACTCGGGACCGTAGATAGGCTTTACGTCGGGGTTCTGTGCGATCTCTGCAGCGTTGGTGATTTCACGTGCCCAGAAGAGCGGAGCGCCGTTCTCGGGGTTCACGCCGGCGTAATCAACCATATAGTAGTTGTAGAGCGACGAACCCTCTTTGAGGATACGCATACCTGAGATCATCTTGCCTTCCAGGTCGGGGTGGAGCTTGAGGATCTTGTTCTTCAGCCATGTGCCGTTGAGGTTGATCTCCCAGGTGATGTCTTTGGTCACTACGGGGCGCACGTTGATCTCGAACTCGATACCCGAGTTGCGCATCGAGCCGACGTTCATCGGGATCGACGAGTAACCTACCGACGGAGCCACAGGCTTGTTGTAGAGCATGTCTTTGGTCTGGCGCAGGAAGTATTCGACAGTACCGCTGATGCGCGACTGGAAGAAACTGAAGTCGACACCGGCGTTCCATGCGTTCGAGGTCTCCCAGGTCAGCTCGGGGTTACCTTTCTGGAGCAGGTTACCGTCAGACCACGAGCTCGAACCCTGTACGCCATATACATCGGTATAGTAGTAGTCGTATGTGAGACCGGGGTAGAGGTTGTCGTTACCCTGCTGGCCGAACGATGCCTTTACTTTCAGAAGGTCGATCCAGGTGTAGGGCTGGAGGAATTTCTCTTTGGCGGCGTCCCATGCGGCCGATACCGAGAAGAAGTTACCCCAGCGGTGGTCGGGAGCGAAACGTGACGAACCGTCGCGGCGATATGAGAAACTTGCGAAGTAACGCGAGTCGTAGTCATAGTTGATACGGCCGAAGTAACCGCGGGTGGCGTAGCCGCCGGCGGCGCCCGTACCGGTGCGCTGTGCGTTGTTGAGGGTGTTGCTTACAGCCCAGTTGTTGGGGTCATAGAGGCCGTAGCCGCTTGCCGACAGAGACTCGCTGTTGCGGTCGTAGCTCTCGGCACCGATCATGATGTCGGCGTGGTGAACCTCGGCGAATGTGCGGCGGTAGGTGGCCAGGGCCTGCAGGTTGAGGCCGCGCAGGCGTGAGTAGCTCTGACCTGCGGCACCGCCCTGCTCTACGAGCGAGCCGTAATATTTCGACGTGATGCTGTGGTTGCGGGTGTTGTCGAGGAAGTAACCGATGTTACCGGTGATGTTGAGGTTCTCGATG
>ERZ1673743.4122-NODE-4122-length-10462-cov-8.557221_pt1 | contig 10462 bp, 11 predicted proteins | sample MGYA00580197_ERZ1673743 | MGnify/ENA primary metagenome ERZ1673743 (study PRJEB41218, sample SAMN15661795) | gut metagenome | host: Homo sapiens | place: Canada: London | collected 2015-08-20/2019-03-30 | study: EMG produced TPA metagenomics assembly of... | reverse complement strand
CATTCCATAGAAACTTTAATCAATATCTTAACGATGCAAGGCTGAACTATGCATGTCATCGCTTGGAAAATACGAGCGATTCCATTACAAATATTTGCCTGGATAGTGGATTTGAAAGCCAGAGGACATTTAACCGGGTATTCAAGGAAAGATATAAAATTTCGCCAAGTGACTATCGAAGTACATGTGTGAAGGATATGCAGTCATAAAATGTTCTGCAGATAGAAAAATTTACTTTGATTTCACACCGCCCATCTCGTACAGTTGAATAATGAAAGGGGATGTGCTATGATTGTATAGAGATGTCGATCACGGCAGCTTATTTAACGGATAAGCTAGGGGGGAGCTTTATATGGCCACACAAAAGCAACAAGGTATTAAAAAGCAACTGACGAAAGGATTTGTGAAAGTAGCAATAATCGGTGCGATTGCGGCAGTTATTGGAATCGTAGCACTACTGATCGCAGCGATGCAGTATGAAAAGGCATTGAGCCGATACGGATTTACACAGGGAGATATCGGTAAAGCGGTCGCGGCATTTTCGGAGAGCCGGAGCGCATTACGTGCAGTAGTAGGCTATGATGACAAAGCAGTGATAGACAAGCAGATTGAACTGCATGACCAGAAAAAGGCAGCGTTTGAGACTTACATAGATGAATTGAACCGCTCAATCAAATTCACCGAAGGCAGGGATGCCTATAATAAAGTATTGCAGGAACTGGACGGGTACTGGGAATTGGATGCACAGGTATTGGAACTGGCTACTTCCGATGACGAGGACGGATATCTGAAGGCACAGGATCTGGATACCGGAGATCTGACCGCACAGTACGAACGGATATACGCGGAGTTTGTAGACCTGATGAATCTGTGCGTCGAAAAAGGAGATCAGGCGGAGGTAGATCTGCGTCATATGGAGCTTTTTATGCTGATCGCGATTCTGGTTATCGTAGTGATCTCTTTCTGGAGTTCTGTGATATTAGGCAAGAAAATGGCAGGAAATATCGAAGAACCGATGATAGCGCTGGCAGATCGACTTCAGACTTTTGCACAGGGAGATCTGAATAGTGCATTCCCGGACAGAAACACGGAAGATGAGATATCCTATATGATACAGGTCGCAAAAGGCATGGCTGCTGACCTGAATCTGATCATTACGGATGCAGGAGAATTGTTGGGACAGATGGCGGAGGGTAATTATGCCATCGGTACTAAGATCGAAGAGAAATATGTAGGACAGTTTGTGGCATTGAAAGATGCCATGCGTAAGATGAACCGACAGATGAACAGCACCTTACAGCAGGTAGAAGAGGCCGCTAAGCAGGTATCTGCCGGATCGGAGAATCTTGCACAATCTGCCCAGGCGTTGGCAGAAGGAGCAACAGAGCAGGCAGGATCTGTGGAAGAACTGACGGCAACCATTACGAATATCACAGATGCCGTGTCACGTACAGCCGGCGAACTGCAGAGGACGACGGAAAAGGCTGAGAATTATGCACAGCAGGCGGATGCAGAGCATACGCAGATGAGGTCATTGATGGAGGAAATGGATCGAATCAATGAAACATCTAAAAAGATACAGAATATTATTGCTGACATTGAAGATATTGCGAGTCAGACGAACCTGTTGTCTCTGAATGCGGCAATTGAGGCGGCCAGAGCAGGAGAAGCCGGACGGGGATTTGCAGTGGTGGCAGAACAGATCCGTAAACTGGCCGAACAGAGTGCACAGTCGGCAGTAGATACCAGAAGCCTGATCGAGGGATCGCTGCAGGAGATCAAGAATGGCAACCAGGCAGCGGAGGCAGCAGCGGAATCTCTGGAGCAGATCGTTACGGGAGTCAAGGAGATGGCGACAGATGCAAAACGATTGAGTGAAGAGTCTGCTGCGCAGGCACAGGCGATGCAACAGGCAGAACTTGGTGTGAATCAGATATCGGAAGTAGTGCAGTCGAACTCTGCGGCAGCAGAGGAATCGTCTGCTACCAGTGAGGAATTATCCGCACAGGCATATGCATTAAACAATCTGGTAGGAAAGTTTACACTACGTCGGGATTAATTGCTAATTAAAAAATGAAATAAATACCGGTCTTAATAATCCGTAAATAGTGGAGAATTAAGATCGGTATTTTTTATAACATAAAACTTTCATTATAACTGAAATTTTCATTTCCGCATTATCTATTAGAATTGTAATGGTAGATATAGGAGGCAGAAGGGAAAATATATCCATATGCGGAACATGTAAATACAATCTGTAATGACAAAATAAATAACCTTCCTAAAGATTTCAAGGGAAAATTTGTTGTTGAAGAGAGGTGCAGGCAAATTTCAAAAAGTATTTCGGGAAAAAACGCTCCCTACGCCAGAGGAATACATTTATACCATTACGAAAAAGACAAAGGTAAATCATAATAAAAGGGTCGTGGAAATGCTTCACAGAATTGTGATCTGCATTATCACGGCTCTTTTGCTAGTGCGCCTAGCGGCGCACGTTTCGTTTGCGCGCCATGGGCGCGCTCTCGCAGGTGAAAGTCCTGAACATGCCCAGGTAGTGGGAAGGATATAGCCGAAGGCAAGGGTGTCCATCGCGAGATGGAATCTGAAGGAAGCTGGATGTGAGGAACATACTAACTCACGGGCAAATCTCTGGTCTGACGAACAGAAATCTTATAAGAGGTCATGCATGAGGGCAAGGTTGCATACCAAATCGAAGCCCAATAACTACACGGAATCATGTCTGTGATTTGGGCGCTGAATAAAGAACGGTGCTGTGAGAGGACGGCGGTTAGTCACTGCCTCCTATTCGATTCATAAGAAATTATGTCTTATGAATCAAAAAAAGTCCTCCGAGTCTTTCGAGCCGGATTCTTTCTTATTGCAGCTTTTCGTCGATTGCGTTATGATAAAACAGAGTTCACAGATGAAATATGTGATATAACACAGGATAGATAAGGAAAAGGGATGAATCTAAAGAACAGGATTTTTTCGGAAAAAGAAGTAAACACCGGCAGACAGGTGGAGATGGATATTGCCAAGGTGGTCTTTGTGATCTTTGTAGCAATGGTGCACTGTACCATTGACTGTGTACCGGAAGAAGCACTAAACAGCGGACTTCCTTATATTTTTGATACGGTGATCGGAGGCCCCATGATCGCACCGGGACTGATGTTTTCCATGGGAGCCTGTCTTGTCTATGGCAGGAAGAAGGAATGGAATGACATTGTCAGAAGAGGGGTGCAGATCTTTCTGCTTGGATTTCTTCTGAACCTGTGCCGTTACACGATCCCGGATCTGATCGGATATGCTATTTCTGGAGACAGGGATATGTTTCTTTCTTCTATTATATATCAGACCTTTAATAATGATATTTTCCAGCTTGCAGGACTTGTGCTGATCACGATAGGCATTTTTATAAAGCTTGGACTGTCTGATGTAAGTATGATCCTGATCGCACTGCTCTGTTCTGTTGTGGGAACCATGCTGAACGGAACTGATACAGGGAATATGGTATCCAATATCATTCTTGGATATTTTATTGGAACAGAGGATGCGGCAGGACAGGTGATGTCCTATTTTGTTTATATGAACTGGCTGATCATGCCGGTAAGCGGGTATGTGTTTGGCAAAAGGCTCCGCAGGATAAAGGACAAAGCACTTTTTTACCGGATCGCCAGTACGGCATGCTTCTTTGTTACACTGCCGTATTTCCTGATAAAGATCAACAGCCGGCAGGGAATGTTCGGTGAGGGAGAGCTGTGCTATTATCATATCATTACGCCGGATGTCCTGATCTGTATCACGACAGCAGTAACCATGTTTGGTATTTACTATTTTATAGGAAAGCATTTATCTGAAAGAGCGGTGAAGCTTGTATACAGGATCGGCACGGATATGACGGCATTTTACTTTATCCACTGGATCTTTGTTGCACTGACCGTGCAGCTCTGTCTGAATCTGGTCAGGGGGACACAGCTTCTGCCCACGCCGTTAATCCTGCTGCTGGCGGTGGTGATCACGGCAGTGTCCCTGATACTTGCAGATATCTGGAATAGTAAGATCCGAAAAGGATTTCAAAAGGGGAAAACAGAACATGAAGAAAAGAAAACTAAGTACTAAGGTGATTCTGGCAGTAGTGTTTTTTTCACTGCTGATCATTGTGGCAACCTGCTTATCTGTGGTGCTGCGCTACCGGAAGGACATTATGGAAAGATACAGCAGCCAGGGCTTTGCCTATGCCAGGACGGCAGCAGCCTATATTGATGGGGATACGATAAAAAAGTATCTGGAGACCGGACAGAAGGATGCTTATTATGATGAGATTGAAAGCTTTCTGAATGCCAGTCAGGAAAATTCAGCCCTGAAATATTACTATGTTTACGTACCCTGTGAGGATGACCTGATTTATATCTGGGATGCCAATAAGGATGAAGGAGCCTGTGATCTGGGAGATCATGAGGATTATATGGAGGGAGGAAAGGAGGTTTCCTTTGCTGCCTTTCAGAAGGATCCGGAAGAACAGGTTCTTATATCCATGGATGAAACCTATGGGTACATTGCATCAGTAGTAGCACCGGTCTATGACAGTACGGGAGAGCCGGTGGCTCTTGTAGGTGTGGATATTTCCATGCCGGGAGTAAAGGAAAACATTGCCCGTTTCATTCTGACGACAAGTATCAATATCATCATCGTGATCCTGCTGTTCAGCATCGCATTGCTTGTGGTAGTCAGACAGAAGCTGCTCCGTCCGATTGGACTTTTAAACAGGGCATCCCAGAAGATGGTCGAGAACCTGGAGAACGAAGAGACAGTTTCCATTGATATCCGGACAGGGGACGAGGTGGAAGAGCTGGCAAGATCCTTTGAAAGGATGTATGGGGAAGTAAAGGATTACATAGCACGCCTTTCTGAGGTGACAGCAGAAAAGGAAAGGATCGGTGCGGAGCTTTCAGTAGCGACCAAAATCCAGGCAGACATGCTGCCAAGTATTTTTCCGCCTTTTCCGGAACGGACAGACATGGAGATCTATGCGACCATGCATCCAGCCAAGGAGGTCGGCGGCGATTTTTACGACTTCTTCCTGATCGATCCCATGCATCTTGGCGTGGTGATCGCGGATGTTTCAGGAAAAGGAGTGCCTGCAGCTTTGTTTATGGTGATCGCCAAGACACTGATCAAGAACCGGGCACTGATGGGCGGAACACCGTCAGAGATCCTTGCCTTTGTCAATAACCAGCTATGTGAAAATAACGAAGCAGAGATGTTTGTAACCGTATGGATGGGAATTCTGGATCTGTCTACAGGTGTGATGACAGCAGCCAATGCCGGACATGAGTATCCTGCCTTCCGGAAAGCAGACGGCGAATTTGAACTGATTAAGGACAAACATGGATTTGTTCTGGCAGGACTGGAGGATGTGGCATATACAGATTATGAGATCCGGTTTGAACCGGGAGATACGCTGTATGTTTATACGGATGGTGTGGCTGAGGCAACGAATGCAGAAAGCAAGCTGTTTGGTACAGAACGGATGCTGCAGGCATTAAATGGCAGTCCGGATAAGGCATGCAGGAAGATCCTTGAGAACGTAAGCGGAGGGATTCATGCCTTCGTGCAGGAGGCTCCACAGTTTGATGATATCACCATGGTGGCACTGACATATTATGGAGAAACCGGTGAACATTAATTCTCGTTTTCACCACGGATCACCAGAATATCATTTAATTTGACAACAGTATCTTTTTGCGGCAGAACCGACAGATTATCCCTGAGGATCAGGAAGATAGTCAGCTGGTCTGCCGTTTCTATTTCTTCGATCGTCTTGCCGGCATAGCGTCTGTCGGCAAAAATTTCAGCAATTTCCTTAATATCCGCATTTTTGATATTGGACAGACCACTCTTTCTTTGGTACTGTTCCACGAAGCCGGCGCTGATGATACCGGTAGGGATTGCCACGGCGCCAACACCAAGATAAGCGATACAGATCGCCATGACCCTGCCAAGGGTAGTAATGGGATAGATATCACCATAGCCCACAGTCAGAAGTGTGGACATGCTCCACCAGATCCCACTGAACGCATTACGAAAGACATCCGGCTGTGCGTCATGCTCGACACTGTACATACACAGGCTGCTTGCCAGCATAAGGATCACTACAATAAAAACAGAGGAGATGATCTGATTCCGCTTTTCATAGAGGACAGTTGTGATGACATTGAAGGAATCATATCTGGAGTTGAGCCGGAACAGATGGAAGATCCGGGCAACCCGCAGCATCCGGAAGATGACAAAGCCGGACAGGAAGAAAAATGGCAGGATCGTCAGGAAGTCTATGATACCGTCAAAGGAAATTAGAAAGCGCAGTCTGGAACGCAGTCTGCTTCTGGAAGGATAGAGCAGATCGGCTGTCCAGATCCGGAGTATATATTCGATGCAGAAGATGCACAGGGTAGCAGCTTCTATCACGTGGAAAAAGCCGGACAGAAAGGACAGCTCCGAGAAGGTCTGGAGAAAAGTAACCACGATATTTGAAAAAATAACAACCGTAATGAAAATATCAAAGGCACGGCTGATCCGGTTACTTTTATCTCCGATCTGTATGATATTAAAAATTCTGGCTTTCAGAGGTAAGGAGTTTTCGCTGTTCATAAGTGTGATCCTTTACATACTGATCCATCCAAAGGCATTTGCCACAGAGCTGATCAGGATAATGACGGCAAAGATCGGGCAGAGATATTTGATCATGATCACAAATACCTTTTTCCTTCTGAACCTGCTTTCGCCGTGAAGAACCTCTTCTTCGATCTTATCGACACCAACGACTCTTGAAATGAGGAGAGAGATGGCGATAGCAGCTATGGGCATCATCACGGAGTTGGTTAAAAAGTCAAAGAAATCAAGGAACTGCATGCCAATGATAGTAACAGAAGCAAGTGGCCCATAACCAAGGGATGAGAGACTTCCCAGGACGATCATAATAATACCAATAATAACAGTTGCTTTTTTACGATTCCAGTGAAGCTCATCCTCAAAGGTGGAAACTGCACTTTCCGTCAGGGCAATGGAACTGGTGATCGCAGCAAACAGCACCAGCACGAAGAAGAGTACCCCGATAGCGGAGCCGAGTCCCATGCTTTCAAACACCTTGGGTATGGTAATGAACATCAGGGAGGGACCTGCCTTCAGTGTATTCGGATCACCGCCGGAGAAAGCAAATACAGCAGGAATGATCATAAGGCCTGCCATGATAGCAATGGCGGTATCAAAAATTTCCACATTTTTGGTAGAGTCTTCAATGGAAATATCCTTTTTCATGTAGGAGCCAAAGGTGATCAGGATACCCATGGCAATGGAAAGAGAGTAAAACATCTGCCCCATGGCGGTCACGACTGTCATCCAGGAAAAATTCTGTACATTGGGAACCAGAAAATATTTTACACCGGCAAGTGCACCCGGTCTTGTTATGGAGTAAACAGCAATGATCACAGAAAGTACTACCAGGATGGGCATCATGATCCTGGTTACACGTTCAATGCCATTCCGTACACCGGCATAAATGATAAGCAGGGTGAACAGGGCAAACACGATGAAACAGAGCTCTGTGGAAATGCCATCGGAAATAAAGGAAGTAAAGTATTCATCCGAAGCCAGAAGATCACCATGGCCGGCAATATATTCAATAAGATATTTGATGACCCATCCGCCGATCACGGAGTAGTAGGGAACGATCAGGATCGGGATAATGGCATTCAGCCACCCGCCAATGGAAAAGGAAATGGATTTTCCAAAGAAATGGAACGCACCTACAGGACTCTTACCGGTCATACGTCCAAGAGAGGTTTCAGCTATGATCATGGTATAACCGAAGGTCAGTGCCAGCAGGATATAGATAAGCAGGAAAATACCGCCGCCGTATTTGGCTGCAAGATATGGAAAACGCCATATATTTCCAAGACCAACGGAGGCACCCGCCGCAGAAAGGACGAAGCCGAGCTTTCCTGAAAATGAACTTCTCTGTTTGTGATTGTGACTCATAAAATTCCCCTTTTTCTTTTATTCTGAGCAGAGTATCTTCTCCTTACCAGGATCAGCTGCTTTTATTGTGCATATGTCGAAAATATAGCATAAATCCTGCAAAAAAGCAATGTTTCAGGTAGCTTCAATCGGCAGAACAACCTGTGTGATGAATTTTTGAGGATCCTTATGCTGGGGCGGACCCTCCAGATAAATGTGACGCAGGGTACCGCGTGGAGAAAATTGATGCTCCGCAGCATATTCTAACAGCCGCCGCCCCACGGCGGGCAGATCCTCGTAAGCGCCATGATGATAGATGCTCAGGGCATCCGTTGGCGGCAGGAGCGTCACAAGCTCTCCCTCGCTTCCGGGCGGGACAGCTACGCAGAAGGCTGCCTCCAGCGGGGCGCTGATGGGATACTCGATAAAATACATCCGTCGCGTGTTGTCTGTCCCATAGGCACGCATAGCCTCCTTACAATCTCCATCAAACGCATCACAGGCAGCAGCCTGAACATCAAGCAGAAGCAGGCGGTGGGCAGTCGCCCGGCATTGGATATCAATGTCACCATCGGCGGCAAGTCCATCTCCGACATGAACGGCAAGGTTACCATTTCTGCTGCTTATGAGCTGAAGCCCGGCGAACATGCCAGTGGGATTGTAGTCAGCTATGTGGATGCGAACGGCAACAGGCAGCTCTGCGAAACCAGCTATGACCCTATCAGAAAGCAGGTAAGCTGGAAAATCGGTTCTTTCTCTCCGTCTTCTGTCTATATGATTGGATATGATGAGAGCAGGGTGCATGCATATGTGACCTACACTGTACAGAAGGGCAGCACCCTTTCAATGATTGCGAAAAAGCATGGCTGCACCGTGGCTGATATCATGGCGGCCAACAGCGGCCTGATCAAAAATCCAAATCGAATCTTTGTGGGCTGGCAGCTTAAAATCCCACAGGATTAAGAATGATAAATTTTGTTTGACATTTAAAAAACAGGCAATATAATTACAAAAAACGAGTAGCAGATAAGCGTAAATCCAGTTTATCAGCTGCTCGTTTTTATATTGCGAAAAAATGAGCATTGCCATGAAAAGAGAGGAGCTGAAACAAAATGGCGGAAAGCAGCAAGATGAAGGAAATGCCGGTGGATAGGCTGATGAATGAAAGAGGGAAGTGAAGCGGCATTAAATGCCCTGACGCTGGCATTCCCGGTTCAGATGCTTATGGTTGCAGTGGGAGTTGGAACAGGTGTGGGAACCAATGCGCTTCTGGCAAGGACACTTGGACAGGGAAACAGTAAAAAGGCTGCAAGGGTGGCAGTAAACAGTCAGTTTCTTGGTGTGATCATTTATGCGGTCTGCCTGGTATTTGGTATTATTCCATTGAAACGACTGTTGCTGAGAAAATTGATGCAATTCTCACCCTAATGGAATTTTCCAGCCGCATGAAAGACTATTACGATATTTACTATCTTGCCAATAAATTTGATTTTGATGGTGCAACGCTGACGGAAGCACTGAAAAAGACTTTTGAAATAGGGCTACCGCAATCCCAATGGCTTTAGACGGTGGGTTAAGGTAGCCTAAAGTGGTGGCTTGTGCTATACTTGCGTTATGGGAACATGGAAATCAAAAAACAGACACAAGTATTTGTTACAGTATCATATTTGGAAAAGATATCCGAATTATCTACGAAAAAAGATAGCATTATGCCATGAGAAAATAAAAAATACCAGAAAAGATTATCTGCATAAAGTTTCGCATGAGATTATCAGCGAAAACCAAGTGATAATTTCAGAAAATCTGCAGAAAAAAAACATGGTAAAAAATCATCATCTGGCAAGACCTATAATTGATGTTTCATGGTATGAGCTGACAAGACAGTTAGGGTATAAGTCAAAATGGAATGGCAGGAAATACATCAAAATAGATACATTTTATGCCAGCAGTCAAATATGTTCTGCTTGTGGGTATCAGAATTCGGACACAAAAGATTTGTCGGTGAGGACATGGATATGTCCGAAATGTGGAGCGGAACATGACAGGGATATCAATGCTGCGAAAAATGGAAAGCGTTTATCCGTAAAATCGATACAAAAACAGATGACTATAGCACCGTGCTGAAAACAATAAGGGCATTTTTAACAAAACCGTTTGTAGCAGCGGTAGAAAACAAAATATTTACGGACAATTGGATTGTCCAAAACGGTCAGTGGATGTAACAGGGGGCAAAGGAAAAGTTTGTGGTGATTTTTGCAATTTACTCTTGACAAAGGTCACTTCATAACAGGTGTTTGATTATGAAAAATAGAATAATTGCAGTAATTTTAATTTTAGCTGTATTAGTAGCTATATTCTTTGTTGGTACAGGTTTTCAAAAAAGAATGGATGTCATATTAGTTGATTACTCTGTATCAGAGGATGGAACGGAGATCACGCTTGATGTAGG
>ERZ1673743.4121-NODE-4121-length-10466-cov-105.416579_pt1 | contig 10466 bp, 7 predicted proteins | sample MGYA00580197_ERZ1673743 | MGnify/ENA primary metagenome ERZ1673743 (study PRJEB41218, sample SAMN15661795) | gut metagenome | host: Homo sapiens | place: Canada: London | collected 2015-08-20/2019-03-30 | study: EMG produced TPA metagenomics assembly of... | reverse complement strand
GATTCGATTTTTGAACACCCTACCTTACAGGGCGACAGGTTTGCGTCCGTAATAACCCAGGGCGATGCCCTGGGCTAGGAGCTACTGCCCTTTCAGGGCGTGTGGAGCTTACATGCGAAAGTTGAGTGAAGTTAATTTCATAGGCCGATGAATATAACTTCATTTTTTGAGTATGATTTGAGGCGTTATCGATGAGTTGTTTCCGATTTGTCTCAGGAGCCTATTTTGGGGTGATTTTGGATTATCGGGTGAGCCGACAGGGCCTCAACAAGGTTTTCGGAACAATTCGTTCCAAATTTAGGGAACGACAGGGGAATATCACGGAAAAAAACGCTTCAATGAGGAAAGTTTTTTGTAAATTTGCACGCAAATTGCCCCAAACACCCCCTCGGGCGGCAAACAGTACAAGCGATAACACAAAAACATAGCAATGGAATACGATTTCAGAGAGATCGAACAGAAATGGCAGCAGCACTGGCGGGACCATCAGACCTACCAGGTGACGGAGGACCCAACACGTAAGAAGTTCTACGTCCTCAACATGTTCCCCTATCCATCGGGAGCAGGTTTACACGTCGGCCACCCGCTGGGCTACATCGCCAGCGACATCTACGCGCGCTACAAGCGCCAACAGGGCTTCAACGTCCTCAACCCCATGGGCTACGATGCCTACGGACTGCCCGCCGAGCAGTATGCTATCCAGACCGGACAACACCCGGCGGTGACGACGGAGCAGAACATCAAGCGCTACCGCGAGCAGCTGGACAAGATAGGATTCTGCTTCGACTGGAGCCGCGAGGTGCGCACCTGCGACGCCGGCTACTACCATTGGACCCAATGGGCCTTTGAGCGGATGTTTGAGTCGTACTACGACAACCGCACGAAGCAGGCGCGCCCCATTCACGAGCTGGTGCGCCACTTCGAGGAGGAGGGCACGCTCGACATGGACGTGGCCCAGACGGAGCCGCTCGTCTTTTCGGCCCGCGACTGGCGGAGCATGAATGAAAAGGAGCAGCAGCAGACGCTCATGAACTACCGCATCGCCTACCTCGGCGAGACGATGGTCAACTGGTGCCAGGACCTGGGCACGGTGCTGGCCAACGACGAGGTGGTGGATGGCGTGAGCGTGCGCGGTGGCTATCCCGTCGTGCAGCGCAAGATGCGCCAGTGGTGCCTGCGCGTCTCGGCCTATGCGCAGCGGATGCTCGACGGACTGGATCTCGTGAACTGGAGCGACTCCATCAAGGAGACCCAGCGCAACTGGGTGGGACGCAGCGAGGGAGCAGAGATGCGCTTCGAGAGCATCACACCCGAGGGCACGGAGGAACGCCGCGGCCACTTCACCATCTTCACCACACGTGCCGACACGATCTTCGGCGTCACCTTCATGGTGCTGGCTCCGGAGTCGGAACTGGTGGCACAGCTGACCACCAGCGAGCAGCGCGAGGAGGTGGAGGCCTATCTCGCCTATGTCGCCAAGCGCACGGAGCGCGACCGCATGGCCGACCACAAAGTGACGGGTGTCTTCTCCGGATCCTATGGCTTCAATCCGTTCACGGGCGAGCGCATCCCCATCTGGATCTCCGAGTATGTGCTCGCGGGCTACGGCACGGGAGCCATCATGGCCGTCCCGGCCCACGACTCACGCGACTACGCCTTCGCTCGTCACTTCCAGCTGCCCATCGTCCCGCTCATCGAGGGAGCCGACGTCAGCCAGGAGAGTTTCGACGCCAAGGAGGGAACGGTCATGAACTCGCCGCGCGAGGGTGTGAACTCCACGCTCACGCTCAACGGGCTGACCGTTCAGGAGGCCATCGCCAAGACCAAGGCGTTTATCGCCGAGCAGGGCATCGGACAGGTCAAGGTCAACTACCGCCTGCGCGACGCCATCTTCTCCCGCCAGCGGTACTGGGGCGAGCCCTTCCCCGTCTATTACAAGGACGACATGCCCTATATGATTCCCGAAGACTGCCTGCCGCTGCAGCTGCCCGAGATCGACGCCTACAAGCCCACCGAGAGTGGCGAGCCTCCATTGGGACGCGCCGAGAAATGGGCCTGGGACACGGAGAAGCGCTGCGTGGTCGAAAAGCGACTCATCGACCATAAGACCGTCTTCCCCATCGAGCTCTGCACCATGCCGGGCTTCGCCGGATCCAGCGCCTACTACCTCCGCTATATGGATCCGCACAACGACCAGGCACTCGTGGGCAAGAAGGCCGACGAGTATTGGCAGAACGTAGATCTCTACGTCGGCGGAACGGAGCACGCCACGGGCCACCTCATCTACTCACGCTTCTGGAACAAGTTCCTCTTCGACCTCGGCGTGAGCTGCAAGGAGGAACCCTTCCAGCGACTGGTCAACCAGGGCATGATCCAGGGCCGCAGCAACTTCGTCTATCGTGTCAATGCAGCCGACGCTGCCGAACACCCCGTCTTCGTCTCCAAGGGACTGAAGGACCAGTACGACACCACGCCGATCCACGTCGACGTGAACATCGTCCACGCCGACATCCTCGACCTCGACGCCTTCCGCGCCTGGCGTCCCGAATTGAAGAACGCCGAGTTTGTCCTCGAAGACGGAAAGTATGTCTGTGGCTGGGCCATTGAGAAGATGTCGAAGTCGATGTTCAACGTGGTCAACCCCGACGACATCGTAAGCCAGTATGGCGCCGACACGCTCCGCCTCTACGAGATGTTCCTCGGTCCGGTGGAGGCCAGCAAGCCTTGGGACACCAACGGCATTGACGGTTGCCACCGCTTCCTGAAGAAGTTTTGGAAACTCTTCCAGCAGGACCTCGTCGATGAAAATCCGACGAAGGAAGAACTCAAGAGCCTCCACAAACTCATCAAGAAGGTGAGCACGGACATCGAGGTCTTCTCCTACAACACGAGCGTAAGCGCATTTATGGTTTGCACCAACGAGCTGACGCAGCAGAAGTGTCGCAACCTCCGCATCCTCCGTACCCTGGTGACGGTGCTCGCACCCTTCGCTCCCCACATTGCCGAGGAGCTCTGGGAGCAGACAGGCGGCAAGGGAAGCGTCTGCGACACCGAGTGGCCGACCTGGAACGAAGACTACCTCGTCGAGGATGAGGTGCAGATGCCCGTCTCCTTCAACGGCAAGGCGCGCTTCCAGATCAACCTGCCCGCCACGGCCAGCAAGGAGGCCATCATCGAGGCGGCCATGAGCGACGAGCGAAGCCAGAAGTACCTGGAGGGCAAGCAGGTCGTCAAGACCATCGTCGTACCGGGACGCATCATCAATATCGTGGTAAAATAGACCGACCAAAGACGATTAGCATAGACTGGGGTCGGGAGCTGAAAACATCTTCCGACCCCTCTTCACAGACACAAGATTATCTCAATAGATTTTATCTCAGCAATAGTATATCTCTATAGTATAGTATATCTCGATAGTATCAATAGTAACAGTATATCTCAATAGCAATTATGTCAAAAACGGTAAAAAACTTTCTCAACAGTAGGGAGCACATGAAAAACCAGATGCTGGACTACCTCTGCATCGCCCTGGGCCTGATGTTCTACACCATAGGATGGACCTGCTTCCTCTTGCCTTACAAGATTGTGACAGGTGCGCTGACGGGTCTCTCCGCCATCGTATTCTACGTCACGGGCATTCCCATCTACCAAACCTACCTGACGCTCAACGTCGTCATGCTCATCGCGGCGCTGAAGATCCTGGGCCTACGCTTCCTGCTCAAGACCATCTACGCCATCGCCCTGCTCTCCACCATGCTCACGCTGGCACAGAGTTGGATGACGGGGGCCGACGGCCAGATGATTCAAATCCTCGGAGCAGGCAACACGTTCATGGCCTTGATTATTGGCACGATGTTCACCGGATCGGGCCTTGCCATCGTCTTCCTGAGCAATGGATCGACCGGTGGCACGGATATTATCGCAGCCTGCATCAACAAGTACAAGGACATCTCGCTGGGCAACGTCCTCATCTGCGTCAACTTCTGCATCATCGGTTCCTGTCTCTTCTTCTCAGCCTTTGGCGCAACGATGCAGGAGCGTCTCCACACGGTGGTCTTCGGCCTCTTCACGCTGCTGACGGAGAACGTTATGCTCGACTATGTATTCAACTCGCGGCGACAGAGTGTGCAGTTCTTGATCTTCTCCAAAAACTATGAGAAGATAGCCAGCGCCATTGGCAGCACGACCCACCACGGCGTGACGATCCTCGACGGCTACGGCTGGTTCACCAACACGCCGACCAAGGTGCTCTTCGTCTTGGCCCGCAAGCGCGAGAGCCAGTATATCTTCCGCCTCATCAAGTATGTGGACCCCCACGCCTTCGTCTCGCAGTCGGCCGTCATTGGCGTCTTTGGCAATGGCTTCGACGAGATCAAGGGCAATATCTCGGAGAAGATGCGCAAGGAAATGGCACTGGGCGAGGAAACCGAGAAAGCAGCCCAAATGAACCATACGGAAGCCCCTGACGCAAAGGAACAGAAACCCACTATGAAGGGGGAAATTCCTGCCGCAGAGGAAAAAGCATGATCAACAAGAAGATGATGGACTAAAAGAAATAAACGACGAATAGAACATGAACAACGACAAGATAAAACTGGTTTTTGCAACCAACAACGCGCACAAGCTGCGCGAACTGCGCGAGATTTTGGGAGAGGGCTACGAGCTCCTCTCCCTGGCCGACATCGGTTGCCACGAGGATATTCCCGAAGACGGGGCTACGCTGGAGGAGAACAGTCTCGCCAAAGCCCAGTACGTCTTCGACCACTATGGCTACGACTGCTTTGCCGACGACACGGGACTGGAGGTCGATGCCTTGGGTGGCGAGCCGGGAGTCCATAGCGCGCGCTACGCCGAGGGCACGGACCACGACAGCGAGGCCAATATGCGCAAACTGCTGACCAAATTAGGAAATAATAACAACCGCAAGGCACGATTCCGCACCATCATCACGTTAATAAGGAGACAGGACGCGCCGTCGGCCTCGCCCCGCACGGACTGCTTCTGCGGCGAAGTGGAGGGAAAAATCGCCCTGGAGAAGCATGGCACAGAAGGCTTCGGCTACGACCCCATCTTCATCCCCGAAGGCTACGACCAGTCGTTTGCCGAACTGGGCGAGACCGTCAAAAACCAAATTTCCCACCGAGGAAGAGCCGTCAGAAAACTGGTGGCGTTTCTCCACGGAGAGAAGGCGTAAGCACAAGGCGGAACGGATATCCTTGCCCGTCCAGGCTTGTCCGTCCCCATTTATACCTATTATATCTCATAGATGATGAAACATTTCGTATCAGCCCTGCTCTTGTCCGGACTCCTGAGTTCGGCCACGGGCCTGCAGGCACAGGAAATCGGAACGTGGAAGGCGTATATGTCCTACCACAACCCCACATGGGTGGAGAAAGGAGGCGACCGGCTCTACGTCCTCGCCTCCAACGACCTCTATGCCTACAACGAGAAGGACCAGAGTATCCACACCTTCGACAAGACCAACGGACTGACCGACACGGGTGTGAAGCTCATCGGGTGGAACAAGGGGGCCGCGCGCCTCGTCGTCATCTATGAGTCGGGCTATATCGACTTGGTCGATGGCAAGGACAACGTTGTGAGCATCAGCGACTACTACAACCACTCCATGACCGCCGACAAAACCATCCATAGCATCTACAACTACGGGAAGCTCTGCTACATCGCCACAGGCTTCGGCATCGTCTGCCTCAACGTGGCGCAAGCGGAGATAGCCAACACCTACAACCTCGGCTTTGCCGTGGACTACTGCCACATCGAGGGCGGCTACATCTACGCCGAGTCGAAGCAGAAGGGACAGTATCGGGCCCTCATGACGGACAACCTGCTCGACAAGGGCAACTGGCGGCGCACGGGCGACTATGTGGCGCGCAGTCTGAGCCCTGACCCCGATCTGATGGCTACAGCGAAGACGCTTTCACCGGGCGGACCCCAATACAATTACTTCGGCTTCATGCGCTATAGCGGCGGCAAACTCTATACCGTCGGTGGCGGCTACGGACTGACCGAGCTGCGCCGTCCCGCCACCATCCAGGTGCTCGACGGCGGAGAGTGGCAAATCTATGAGGACGACGTGGCGGCGAAGACGGGCCACCAGTATCTCGACTTGATGTGTATAGACGTCGATCCCACCAATCCTGCCCGCGTCCTGGCGGGAGGCAGAACCGGCCTCTACGAGTTTAGCAACGGCACCTTCGTCCGCGAGTATAACTACGATAATAGTGGAGGCTGCCTGCAGGTGGCCCATGGCGTGGCGGCTGGCAACAAGGACTATGTCATCGTCAGCGGACTGAAGTTTGACACCACGGGCGACCTGTGGGTCTTCAATGGCATCAGCGATGGTTCCTCCCTGAGCCAGCTCACCAAGGATGGACAATGGATGAGCCACCACAACAAGTCGTTCATGGGCAGCGATAACACATCGCTCAACAACGGCGGCTGCCTGACCTTCGACACCTCGGGCAATCTCTGGTTGGCCAACAACCACTACAAGACGCCAGCCCTGGTAGTCTATCAGCCCTCCACAAAGGGTATCAACCGCTATACGCGCTTCGTCAACGAGGACAATGCCGAGGTCAATGGCGGCGGTGGCGTGCGCTGCATGGCGGAGGACCGCGAAAGAAACATCTGGGCGGGACTCAACGGTGGCCCTGTCTATCTGCAGCCCTCCGATCTGGCAACCGATCCCGGAAGCGTGGTCTTCCAGCAGTACAAGGTGCCACGCAACGACGGCAGCAACCTCGCCGACTACCTGCTCACCAACATCAACATCACCTGCATGGCCGTCGATGGCGGCAACCGCAAGTGGTTTGGCACGGGCGGCAACGGCGTCTATCTCATTAGTGCCGACCTCAACACGCAGGTTCACCATTTCCTTTCCTCCAACAGTGGCCTCGTGAGCGACAACATCGAGTCGCTGGCCATCGACCCCAAGACGGGAGAGGTCTTCATCGGCACCGACAAGGGTCTCTGCTCCTATCTGAGCGATGCCTCGGAGCCCTCGCAGACGATGGACAAGGAGACCACCTATGCCTATCCCAATCCCGTTCGCCCAGACTACCGTGGCATCATCACCGTCACGGGACTGAGCTACAACGCCGACGTGAAGATCGTCACTACTGCAGGAACACTCGTGGCCGAGGGTAGAAGCCAAGGCGGCACCTTTACATGGGACGGCAACGACCTCGACGGCAAACGGGTGGCAAGTGGCGTCTATATGGTCGAGGCAGCCACGGAGGATGGCAGCAAGGGTGTGGTCTGCAAGATTGCCGTCATCAACTGATTTTCTCCTTTTCAGATTCCACCACAACAATAAGAATCTGTTCGAAAGGGCCGGAAATCTCAAAGAAAGAAATAAAAACATGAAGAAAGTCACCCTGCTCATTCCCTGCTACAACGAGGAGTCGTCGCTCCCCGCCCTCCATGCAGCCCTGTGCGAGGTCATGGACAGCCAGGTGCAATACCAATGGGAGGTATTGCTCATCGACGACGGTAGCCGCGACCAGTCGCTCAGCGTTATGCGGCAACTGCGTCGCAAGGACCCGCGGGTGGCCTTCATCAGCCTCTCACGCAATTTTGGCAAGGAGAATGCCATGCTGGCGGGCTTCGACCACGCCTCGGGCGACTGCGTCATCATCCTCGACGCCGACCTCCAGCATCCGCCTGCCCTCATACCCGACATGCTGCACCTTTGGGAGGAGGGAGCACAGGACGTCTATGCGCGGCGAGACATCGCCCGCGAGAGTTGGCTGCGGCGCCGTCTGAGCCGCCTCTACTACAGCCTCCTCAACCGTTCCACCCGCTTCGACGTACTCGAAAACGTAGGCGACTTCCGCCTCCTCGACCGCCGCTGCATCCTTGCCCTGCGGCAGCTTCGCGAGTCGCAACGCTACACCAAGGGCATGTACGTGTGGATAGGCTTCAAGAAGCAGGAGATCAGCTACCACGAGCAGCAGCGCACGGCAGGCCAGTCGTCCTTCAACTTCCGCCGCCTGGCCGACTTGGCCATCGACGGTCTGACCTCCTACACCACCGCCCCGCTCCGCCTTTCCACCCTCATCGGCCTCCTCAGTGCCCTGCTGGCCATCCTCTACATGGTCTATGTCTTCATCAAGACGCTCGTGGTCGGCGAAGCCGTCCAGGGCTTCCCCACCATCGTCATCCTCATCCTCTTCCTCGGAGGCGTGCAGCTCATCTCCCTGGGCATTATCGGCGAATACCTCGGCAAAGTCTTCATTGAGACCAAGCGACGCCCCGTCTATCTAATAGACCGTATGGAAGGTGTGGACCACGTGCTCACCAAGAAAGAGGAAGAGAACGCTCAGTAGCTTTTCCTATACATTATCCTATACATTATTTATATATAGAAAAACATACCTTATATATATAACCGCCTTGATAGCGTCAGAACGACCAGCCAAGTCCGATGTACGGGTAGAAGGCGGACTTACTGAGGCCATGCTTATCGCCGAAGTTGAACGACGGCGATAAGCCTACGCGAAACATAAAACCGTTGGTACGCTGGTAGCGATAGCCGATGTTGCCAAACAAGAAATAGCCGAAACGGTTCTCCTTCGATTCATAGGGCTCTGCAATTCCTTCCGTCTCGGGCGGCACGGGCTGAGAATAAAACCATGACGTTTCCTTGACATGATACATACCCAGACTGGCGCCAAAGCCTACCTCCAGTTTACTCTTCTTCTCTCCAAGCAGGTAATTCAACTCCAACGGCACACCCACACCACTGATTTTCTGATCGATCCAACTGGAATTGTCTCCATAACCATAGCCTATGCCCACTCGGTAGCCCCAGCCCGAGTTGCCCTTGAAACGGCTATCATAGTTGACGCCCACCACGTTTTGCGCACCAAGCAGTTCTACCGACAGACTGCGCGTCTTCTCCTGCGCAAGCACCAGCGAGCAGCAGCACAATGCAAATACTGAACATACGATTCTCCTCATAAGATAAGTTTGATTATTGTATATAAGACTTGTTTGTTAGTTTTTAGAAAAAATCCGTTTGTTCTCACTCAAATAAAAAGTAAAATACAGCAGGAGACGGATCTTTCCATCATCCTGCTGTATTTTTATAACTGATAAGCCACCCTACCCTTCATGCGGATCAACTGAGGGAGAGCATGCGCTCGATGGGCTTCACGGCGTCGCGTGCAATAGCAGGATCCACCTCCACGGCAGGCCAGCCATACTTCAGTGCGTTATACACCTTCTTGAGCGTGTTCTTCTTCATATACTCACACTCCGTGCAGGCGCAGCCTCTGCCACCCTCCGTCACCTCGGGAGGCACAGGGAGGAAAGTCTGGTTGGGACAGGTGCGCTGCATCTCATGGAGGATACCAGCCTCTGTAGCAACGATAAACTCTTTGACCTCAGGATGATCCTGTGCATAGTGGAGCATCGTGGCCGTCGATCCCTTCACGTCGGCAGCGGCCAGCACGGGCGCCTTACACTCCAGATGGGCCATGACGACGGCCTCGGGATGCTGCTCCTTGAGTTTGACGATCTCCGCCACACTAAAGCGCTCATGGACGTGACAGCCACCATTCCACAGCAACATGTTTCTGCCCGTCACGGAGTTGATATAGCTTCCGAGGTTGTAGTCTGGTCCGAAGATGAGCTTCGTGTCCTTGGGGATGGAGTCGATCACCTTCTTGGCGTTGCCCGAGGTCACCACCACGTCGGTCAGCGCCTTCACCGCCGCCGTCGTATTGACGTAGGAGACCACCTCGTAGCCCGGGTGCTCTTCCTTAAACTTCCGTAGATCCTCAGCCTTGCAACTGTCGGCCAGCGAGCAGCCCGCCGTAAGGTCGGGCGAGAGCACCGTCTTCTCTGGCGAGAGCAGCTTGCAGGTCTCGGCCATGAAGTGGACGCCACACATAACCATCACCTTGGCCTCCGTCTTGGCCGCCTCACGCGCCAGGGCCAGCGAGTCACCGACAAAGTCGGCTATGTCTTGTATCTCCGGCACCGTGTAGTAGTGGGCCAGAATAATAGCGTCCTTCTCGCAGCAGAGACGGCGTATCTCCTGCTTCAGATCCAAGGTTTCATCAATAGGCTCGTCGATGAAACCTTTCGCCTTCCATTCTTCTTTCACGTTCATATTCTCAACTTCTTTATATTATTATTATTTCTTTGTTTCTCTCAAAAAAGGAAATATGATGAGTTATGATAGGCCGTGGATAACGTGGATAACTTTTGGGTCTTATGGCCCGTTTTCTATTATCCACACTTTCCAGCTTCTATCCCTACTTTATCATTTCTTATAATTTCTGATAGTCAGTTAGTAAACCCACTTTTCCACATTTCCACAATCTGTTGCAAAGATAATAAGTTTATATCTTTTGAGCGCCTAAATCCGTTGAAAAGTTGTCTAAATCTGGCGAAAACGGAGCATTCCCACCCACTCGGAATGGTTGTATCCACTCACTTTC
>ERZ1673743.4116-NODE-4116-length-10474-cov-5.559747_pt1 | contig 10474 bp, 5 predicted proteins | sample MGYA00580197_ERZ1673743 | MGnify/ENA primary metagenome ERZ1673743 (study PRJEB41218, sample SAMN15661795) | gut metagenome | host: Homo sapiens | place: Canada: London | collected 2015-08-20/2019-03-30 | study: EMG produced TPA metagenomics assembly of... | reverse complement strand
CGGAGCCGCCGACAAAGACGAGTTCGTGGCCGCGCTGAAACGCGCCCTCGACGCCGCCGGGCGCGAATACGACGAGGTGGTGTTCAACATCAATCTCGAAGACGAGCACCTGGCCGACATCTCGCCCGACACACAGCCGGTGGTGTTCGTGCCCAACACCAGTCGTCCCGCCGAGTTCAACCGGTATGCCGACGCGATTGCCCATCTGCGCGAGCGCTCGTTCGGCAACGACACCATGGCACTGTGGGGCTACCCCGAATGGGTAACCTTCACCGGCGACGCCCTGGGTCAGCTCGGCGCCCTGAACACCACAATCTATTCGCGCTTCTACATTGTGGCCGATGACTTCGAGGCACGCGCCGTTGCCGACGACTACCGCCGCTGGTACGGCATCGAGATGACCGACGCCATCCCCTCGCAGGGAATCCTGGGCTACGATGCTGGCACATACGCCATACGCGCCCTGCGCGCCATGGCCGAGGCCGACACCGATCGCCCCGTACTGCTCGATTTCGAAGGTGTGCAGAACATCCTGCACCTTGAGCGCGCGTCAGACTCGTCCGAGGCCGGACTGGTGAACCGCTCGCTCTTCTTCATCCACTACCTGCCGGGGGGCCGGGTTGAAAAAACCAGACTCTGATGACACAGCGCCCCGTCACCCGCCCGTTTGCCGCCAGTGTGCGGCGCATCCTGCTCGCGGCCCTCTTTGTGGCCGTTTCGGCACTGTACGCCTCGGCCCAGCGGCACTACAAGCCCCACATCCATGTGGGCGCACATGCCGGCATGTCGATGTCGAGCACGTCGTTCTACCCCTCGGTCAGCGAGTCGCTGCTGCAGGGGTTCCAGGCCGGCGTGAGTTTCAGGTATGCCGAGGAACGCCATGTGGGCCTGCTGGCCGAGCTGAACCTCACCCAGCGCGGATGGAAAGAGAATTACGACGAGTACCCCTTCGCCTATCAGCGGCGCCTCACCTACATTGAACTGCCGGTGATGACGCACATCTTCTTCGGCTCGCGCGTGGTCAAGGGGTTCTTCAACCTCGGCCCGCAGATCGGCTACATGATCGGCGAAAAGATTACATCAAGTTTCGATTACGCCAACGCCGCGTCGGTGCCCGGATTCCCCGCAAGCCACCGCACCGAACAGCTCGCCATGAAAATATCCAACAAGTTCGACTACGGCATCACCGCAGGCGCCGGCGTGGAGTTCACCATCGCGCGCCGCAACTGCATAGCCCTCGAAGGACGCTACTACTACGGCCTGGGCAACATCTTCCCCTCGTCGAAGAAAGACTACTTCTCGTCGTCGCGCGGTTCGTCGATTCTTGTCACCCTCTCATACATGTTCCGCATAAAATAAACCGACCCACATTTCTCTTGACTCTCTCCACTCTCTCGACTTTTTAAACTCCATAACCTTAAACTACATAACCCCTCCCACCTCCATCAGATGAAAAAACTCAAGACATGCCTGTTGCTCCTTGCCGGAGCCACCGCACTGCAGGGCGCCGCAGAAACGCCCCTGTGGATGCGCGACGTGAAAATCTCGCCCGACGGCGCCCGCATCGCCTTCACATATCAGGGCGACATCTGGACCGTGCCCGTCACCGGGGGCGCCGCCACGCGCCTCACGGCCACGCCCGACTACGAGTCGAACCCCGTGTGGAGCCCCGACAGCCGCCGCATCGCGTTCGCCTCGGACCGCAACGGCAATTTCGACATCTTCGTGATGGACGCCGACGGCGGCCCCGCCCGGCGCCTGACCTCGAACTCGGCCTCGGAAATTCCCGAGACCTTCTCGGCCGACGGCAAGGAGGTATGGTATTCGGCCGCAATCCAGGCCCCGACAGCCTCGGCCATGTTCCCCACCGGACGCATGACCCAGCTCTACGCCGTGTCGACTGACACCGGCGTGTCGCGCCAGCTGCTGGGCACCCCCGCCAAATCCATAAGCCTCTCACCCGATGGCGACGTGATGCTTTACATGGATGTAAAAGGTTTCGAGGATGAGTGGCGCAAGCACCACACATCGTCGGTGACCCGCGACATCTGGCGCTACGATGCCGCCACCGGCACGCACACCAACCTCACGAACCGTCCCGGCGAAGACCGCGACCCGGTGTATGACGCCGTCACAGGCGCCGTATATTTCCTGAGCGAGCGCGACGGCGGCACATTCAACGTCTACTCGATTCCCGTCGACGCACCCGACAAGGCCGAGCGCATCACCGACTTCAAGACGCACCCGGTGCGTTTCCTGTCGCGCGCGGCCAACGGCACGCTCGTCTTCACCTACGACGGCGAGATATACACCATGCCCTACCGCGCCGCCCGCGGAGCCGCCCGTCCCGAAAAGCTCGACATCACCGTGACCACCGACACATACACCCGTCCCGAGCGCATCAAGGCCGCGCCTGACGGCGACCTGGCTGTCTCGCCCGACGGCAAGATGGTGGCTTTCGAGAGCCGCGGCGACATCTTCGTCACCTCGGTGGAATATCCCACCACCGTGCAGGTGACACATACCCCGCAGGCCGAGCGCCATGTATCGTGGGGCGACGACAACCGGTCGCTCTACTACACCTCCGAGCGTTCGGGCCGCAAGGCCATCTACAAGGCTGCCATGACACGCAAAGCCGACCCCAACTTCGCCAACGCCACAGAAATCGCCGAGACTCTCGTCATGGGCGACGACGGCAACGACTACTCGCACCCGCAGCTGTCGCCCGACGGCAAGAAACTGGCCTACGTGAAGAACCGCAACCAGCTTACCGTGCGCGACCTCGCCTCGGGCACCGACACCCCCACCGACCGCCCCGTAAACCCCGGTTTCGAGGATGAGATGACATTCGTATGGTCGCCCGACAGCCGCTGGCTCGCAATAGAGTACATCCCCGAGATGCACGACCCCTACGCCGACATCGCCCTGGTAGAGGCTGCCACCGGCAAGGTGACTGACATCACCAACTCGGGCTATTTCGACATGAACCCGCGTTTCACCCCCGACGGCAACGCCATAATCTTCTTCACCGACCGCTACGGCATGCGCAACCACGCCTCGTGGGGTTCGCAGGAGGATATCATGATAGCATTCCTGAACCGCGAGGCCCGCGACAGGTTCCGCCTCTCGGAAGAGGACTACGCCCTTGAGAAAGACGCCAGGAAAGATGCCGAGAAGAAAGAGGGCGACAAGGCCGACGCCAAAAAAGATAAGAAAGGGAAAAAGAACGCCAAAGACAAGGATGTCAAGAAGGATGACGACAAGGGCGTGAAACCCGCAGTGGTGGAACTCGAGGGCATTGACACCCGCATCGTGCGCCTGACCCCGCAGTCGGGCAGCTACGGCGACGCCATCGTCACCGCCGACGGCGAGACCCTCTACTACCTGTCGTCGCCCGAAAAGGGTTACGACCTCTGGAAGATGCCCCTGCGCAAGCGCGAGCCCAAGCAGGTGTCGAAGACCGGCGTGAAGTCGGGCACCTCGCTCCAGGCCTCGAAAGACGGCAAGGAGATGTTCCTGCTCGGCTCGAAGATGCAGAAACTCGACCCGAAGTCTGATAAGCTCACCGCAATCACCGCCGACGCCCGCCAGAGCATCGACGCCGCCAAAGAGCGCGAGGCGATGTTCGACTACATGGCAGCCGAAGAGGGGGCGCGTTTCTACCGTCCCGACATGCACGGCGTCGACTGGCCCGCAATGACCGCCGCCTACCGCCGTTTCCTGCCCCACATCAGCAACAACTACGATTTCGCCGAGATGCTTTCGGAACTGCTCGGCGAGCTGAACGTGTCGCACACCGGCGGCCGCTACTATCCCGACGGCTCGGCCTCCGACGACCGCACCGCCTCGCTCGGCCTGCTGTATGACATGACATACCAGGGCCCCGGCCTCAAGGTCGACGAGATCATCACCGACGGCCCGTTTGACAAGGCCGCGTCGAAGATGACACCCAGCTCTATCGTAAACAGCGTGGGTGGCCAGTCCATCGACGCCGACGCCGACCTGGGCGCGATATTCAACAACATCGCCGGGAAGAAGACCCTCGTGGAATTCACGTTGCCCGACGGCACGGAACTCTCCGAGGTAGTGCGCCCCGTATCGGCCTCGCAGATCAATTCGCTGCTCTACAACCGCTGGGTGCGCCAGCGCGCCGCCGATGTCGACCGCTGGTCGAACGGCCGCCTGGGATATGTTCACATCCCTTCGATGGCCGACAACGCCTTCCGCCCGATGTACGCCGACCTCTTCGGCAAATACAACAACCGCGAGGGCGTGGTGGTCGACATCCGCTGGAACGGCGGTGGCCGCATGCACGAGGATATCGAGGCGCTGCTCACCGGTCAGAAATATCTCACGCAGGAGATTCGCGGCAAGGATGTGTGCGACATGCCCTCGCGCCGCTGGAACAAGCCCTCGATCATGCTCGTCGCCGAGCCCTGCTACTCGAACGCGCACGGCACACCGTGGGTCTACCAGCACCAGAAGATCGGCAAGGTAGTGGGCATGCCCGTACCGGGCACCATGACCTCGGTCAACTGGGTGACCATGCAGGATCCCTCGATGGTGTTCGGCATTCCCGTAATCGGCTACCGCACCGCCGAGGGGAACTACCTTGAGAACACCCAGCTTGAACCCGACGTGCGCGTGGCCAATTCGCCTGAAACCATCGTCAAGGGCGAGGACACCCAGCTGCGCACCGCCGTGGAAACCCTGCTGCGCGACATCGACGCCGCCAAGAAATAACCCCGCGCCCCCAAATGGCGCCCCCGCGCCAACCCGGCCGCCCCGCGCCATTTGAGGGCACAACCACCACCACAACCACAATAGGGTCTTTTAAACAACAGGGTCTTTAAGGTCTTTAAGGACATTAGGGCACTCAGCCTCTCCACTGCCCTAAAGACCCTTAAAAGCTCCCACCCCCGGGCTTGCCCCACCAAATTCAGCTGTGATTAAACCTTTTCAGGGGTAAACGCTCTTATTATTAAAGACACGCCCGAAACCGGGTCAACACTTAATACTCTCAGCGATATGAACAGATTCCTGAAAACGTTAGCCTCGCTGGCCGCCACGACGGCCACCGCACTGGCTTTGCTCACAGCTCCTGTCGCCGAGGCTCAAGGCCGCGGACGCCAGTCCCACACATCGCAACAGGGTTCGCAGGCACCGTCGCGCTCTTCCCAGAACAGCAACACCAACCGGCCCCAGCGCCCCGTACAGAATAACCGCCCCGAACGCGTCACCAACCGTCCGCTACGCGAGCAACAGGCCGTCAAGAAGGAGCCCATGCACTCCACCCGCCCCGCAGACGCAGTGCGTCCCGGCGGCAACGGCAACCGCCCCGGCCAGGGAAACGTGAACAACGGCAACAACCGTCCGGGAAACAATAACGGATTCCGGCCCGGCAACAACAACGGAAACGGCAACCGCCCAGGCAACGGCAATGTGAACAACGGCAACCATAACGGCAACAACCGCCCAGGCAACGGAAACGTCGGCAACGGCAACCACAACCGCCCCGGACATGACAACGGTTTCCGCCCCGGCGGCAACAACGCCCATAGGCCCGGCAACGGCCATGGCCCTCACTACGGTCACGGCCCCGGTTACGACCGGCCCGCGCCTCCGCCTCCACACCGCCCCGGCTACCAGCGCCCCCCGATGGTACGCCCCGGCTACCGGCATCCGGTGCCCTTCTTCAACAACTGGCACCGCCCCGTACCTCCACCATCGTGGCGTTACCGTCCCGGTTACGGCCCATCGTTCGGCACCATACTCGGCATCACGCTGGGCGCGACAATAGACTTCTCGCTCAATGCCCTGTATAACTCGGGCTACAATGTGGTGAACTACGGCAACAACGTGGTGTATCTCTCGAACGTGCCCCAGATGAACCTGATCTGGCCCGAGGCCGCGCTATACTACAACAACGGCCTGCTTTACGGCTCGCAGTTCACATATCCCACGGCCTACTACGACATGTCGCGCTACAACACGCTCTACAATGTGTTCATGAACCAGTACGGCATGCCCATCCAGACCACCAACGCCGGCGGAATAATCTCTGCCACCTGGTATGGCGCAGACAACCGTTTCGTCACCATACAGTTCAGCCCGCTCCACGGCCGCTATTACACGACCCTTTCGTTCGGCAACTGACCTGACACCTGACAAATCCATAACTCGTTTCAACTTACCGACATGCGCTCGCGCAACGTAGAATTTTCCCTTACAGGAGCAACTCTGGTATTGCTGGGGTTGCTCCTTGTGACGTTTGTGGCCTTCCTGGGCCTTACACTGTTCAACACCAAAGGCGAGCCGCGCGAGGCCATCGTGGCGGTGTCGATGCTCAACCAGGGGAACTGGATTCTCCCCGTGAGCTGCGGGGCCGACATACCCTACAAGCCGCCCATGCTGGCGTGGATGATCGCCGCCTTAGGGTGGCTGAACGGCGGCCATGTCACGGTGTTCCTGGCCCGTCTGCCCTCGGCACTGGCCGCAATAGTGATGATTGTGTGCCTTTTCAGGTTCTACGCGCGCCGCGGCTCGATGGCGGTGGCCATGGTGGGCGCCCTGCTCACGGCCACGGCCTTCGAGGTGCACCGTGCCGCCACTTCGTGTCGTGTCGACATGGTGCTTACGGCGTTTATCGTCATGGCCATACTCAGCCTCTACCGCCATTACGAGTCGGGGAAAACCTGGTGGCGCCTGCCGCTTACGGCGATACTGCTCATGTCGGGCGGCGTGCTCACCAAGGGACCGGTGGGGATGCTCCTCCCCTGCGGCTCGCTGCTTGTGTGGCTGCTGCTTACAGGGCGCCGTTTCTGGCCCTCGGCTCTGCAGCTCACGCTGTACGGCGTGCTGGCGCTGATACTCCCGGCAATGTGGTACGCCGCAGCCTACGGCATGGGCGGCCAGGAATTCTATGACCTGGCCATGGAGGAGAATTTCGGCCGGTTCTTCGGCAAGATGTCATACGGCTCGCACGAGCACACATTCCTCTATAACTTCCTGACCCTGCTGTGGGGCTGGGCGCCCTGGACCCTGCTCGCCCTCGGCGCGCTGTTCTCGTGGCGCAAACTTTTCCCCGCACGCTCCGACGTCTCCGCACGCCGGTTCGCCGACCGCGCCCGCAGTTTCTGGAACCGGCTGCGCGCCCTGCCGCCGGCCGAGCTCCTGGCCGTGGCCGCCGCGGCAGTGATTTTCGTGTTCTACTGCATACCCAAGTCGAAACGCTCGGTCTACCTGTTGCCGATGTACCCCTTCATGGCCATTGGTTTTGCCATGCTGATACGCCGTCTGTCGGCCGTAAGCCTAAAGACCGTGCGTGTGTTCGGATTCTTCATGGCCGGGGTGGGAATACTGGCCTGCCTGGCCGCCTGTGCCGCCATGCTGGGGCTCATTCCCGCGGGCACCGGTAAAGCCGCCGTCTATATCGCCGAAGCCCGTGGGCTCGGCATCGGCAGCCTGCTTGTAACCGTGGCGGTGCTTGTATGGCTGGCCGGATCAATGCGTTCACTGGCCCGCGGCGACGCCGCGGCCACCGTGCAGTGGACCGTGCTCGACACCCTGATGGTCTACTGGGTCTTCATGGCCGCCATACAGCCTGTGGCGCTCAATCCCAAGAGCGACCATGCCATAGGCGAATATATCAGTGCGAACGTGCCGGGGGAAACGCCCGTCTACGGGTTCATGACCATAAAGGACCTGCGCTACTTCACCGCCGGGTTCTACAGCGGCGACCGCATCACAGGCATCGACCCCGATTCGCGCCCGGCAATGCTCGCGCAGGCGGGATATGTGCTTGCCGGTGAGGCCGATACCGATTCGCTCAGAAACTTCATGCCCGCAGGCACACTGCTTTCCATAGAGCAAACATGGGATAAAAAATCATGTGACAACAAGCAGAAAACGCAACTTTTCAGATATTTCATACCGGTTCAAAAACCTTGACGCCCCAAAGGTTGTTTAAAAGATAAAACCGATTTCTGTTAATTTATTTGGTGAACCGTTAATAAGTTTTTAACTTTGCCGACGTTTCAACCAAATGAGGGAAAGGAGGTTACCAGTCTCCGGGCGACAGGCGTCGATTTTTAAGTTAAAATGTTAAAGGCCGACGAGGCCCGTGACATACAGTTCTTTAATCAATTATCAACATTGAAAATCCAGGACTTCCGTCTGACAATTTTCACGAATATTCAACCATTTATTTTACCGATATGAAGAAAATTATCCTTCTGGCTGCTCTCACCATGGGTGCAGTTGCCTCTCAGGCTCAGACTACTGTTGCCGGCAGCAAGTTCACCGACAATTGGTCGTTCACCCTCAAGGGTGGCATGGTTTCTCCGATGGAGAACTACAGTTTCTTCAAAGCAGCCCGCGGCATCGTGGGTGCTGAACTCCGTAAACAGATCACGCCTGTATTCGGTCTCGGCGTAGAGGGCGAGTGGACTGTCAACACCTCATCGTGGAGCGGTCTGAAATCGGCCAACGCTTTTGACCACCAGTATGTGGGCGTGTTCGGTACCATCAACCTGATGAACGCCTTCGCAGGTTACGCCGGCGCTCCCCGTGTCTTTGAAATCGAGGCTGTGGCCGGTACCGGCTGGCTCCACAGCTATTATCCCCACCGCGTGGCCAACGACGGCAACTCATGGGGCACCAAGGTCGGGCTGAACCTCAACTTCAACCTCGGCGAATCGAAAGCCTGGACCTTCTCGCTCAAACCCGCCATCCTGTGGAACATGAACGCCTCGACCGTCACCACCAACCTCGGGCAGGAGGCACGCTACGACTCCAACCACGCCTACGTGGAACTGCAGGCCGGCCTCACCTATCACTTCGGCAACTCGAACGGCACCCACAGCTTTGTGATCGTGCGCCCGTATGACCAGGCCGAGGTCGACGCCCTCAACGCCCAGATCAACGCCCTGCGCGGCGACCTCGAGGCTTGTGGCGTAGGCAGTGCCGCCCTCATGACCCAGATCGCAGAACTCCAGGCACAGCTCGACGCCTGCAACCGCCGTCCGGCCGCTGTCGAGAAAGTCGTCAAGGAGCTCAACAACATCCGCTATGTGTTCTTCAACATCTCGTCAGCCGAGATTCTGCCCAACCAGCAGCCTAACGTAGCCATGGTGGCCGAGCAAATGAAGGGCAACAACTCGAAGGTTACCGTCAAAGGTTATGCCTCGAAAGACGGTTCGCTCGCCTTCAACGAGAAACTGGCCCAGCGCCGTGCCGAGTCTGTCAAGAAAGACCTCGTGGAGCGCTACGGCATCGACGCCAGCCGCATCGAGGCCAAGGGCATGGGTATCGGCGACCTCTTCACCGAGAACAACTGGAACCGCGTGGCAGTCTGCACCGTGGAATGACACTGACAACCGCGGGTGACACCCGCACCCGCACTGAAAACTTCTGAACCACACAGGGGCGTGCCCGGCCGGGCACGCCCCTGTACCATGAACCAACAGCGCTCCGGGGGCGTTGAAATACCGGATGCCCGACCTCTGCGCCGGCAACCCGGCATACGCGGCACCCGGTTAAGAATTTTTAAACAAACCATTATGGAAATTTTTCCTTAATGTTACGCCGTTCCTGAAAAAAAACGTATCTTTGCACCCGATAAACAAGGCCAATCCGACCTGAGGACAGGCCCCGCGAGACGCAAATATTCAAACTCAACATACAAAACAAATGAGCAAGATTGATTTAACCCAGTACGGTATCACCGGCACTCCCAAGATCTACCACAACCCCTCTTACGAGGAACTCTTCAAAGACGAGACCAGCCAGGATCTCCAGGGCTACGAGAAAGGCCAGGAGACCGAACTCGGCGCTGTCAACGTGATGACCGGCATCTACACCGGCCGTTCGCCCAAAGACAAATTCTTTGTCATGGACGACGTTTCCAAAAACACCATCTGGTGGACTTCTGACGAATACAAGAACGACAACAAACCCATCACCCCCGCTACCTGGGACGCTCTCGAGGAAATCGCCGACAAAGAGCTCTCTGACAAACCCCTCTACGTTGTAGACGCATTCTGCGGCACCAACAAAGACACCCGCATGGCCGTGCGTTTCATCATGGAGGTGGCATGGCAGGCTCACTTCGTGACCAACATGTTCGTGCGCCCCACCGCCGAAGAGCTCGAGAACTTCAAGCCCGACTTCGTGGTGCTCAACGCATCGAAAGCCAAAGTCACCAACTGGAAGGAACTCGGCATCAACTCCGAGACATGCGTGGCCTTCAACCTCACAAAACGCATGCAGGTGATCATCAACACCTGGTACGGCGGCGAGATGAAGAAGGGTATGTTCTCGATCATGAACTACTACCTCCCCCTCAAGGGCATGGCCTCGATGCACTGCTCGGCCAACACCGACATGAACGGCGAGAACACCGCCATCTTCTTCGGCCTCTCCGGCACCGGCAAGACCACCCTGTCCACCGACCCCAAGCGCCTGCTGATCGGCG
>ERZ1673743.4114-NODE-4114-length-10477-cov-4.268662_pt1 | contig 10477 bp, 9 predicted proteins | sample MGYA00580197_ERZ1673743 | MGnify/ENA primary metagenome ERZ1673743 (study PRJEB41218, sample SAMN15661795) | gut metagenome | host: Homo sapiens | place: Canada: London | collected 2015-08-20/2019-03-30 | study: EMG produced TPA metagenomics assembly of... | reverse complement strand
CTCGCCATATTTACCTGCACCAATAATAATACTTTTCATTTCAAATCAATTATGACCGTTAAATGCCTCGGCGGTAGCCTGGCCATCGGCCGAGATTCCTTCGCGTTTAAAGACCTTTTTCAACGTTAGCAGTATGATGCGGCAATCCAGCCCAAAGGAAAGATTGTCGACATACCATACATCATGTTCAAACTTTTTTGTCCAGGTGATGGCGTTGCGGCCATGAGTCTGAGCCCAGCCTGTAATGCCGGGGCGCACCTCATGCCGCCGCGCCTGTTCGGCACTGTAAAGAGGCAGATAATGGGTGCGCAACGGACGAGGCCCAATGAGAGACATGTCACCTATTAGCACATTCCATAGTTGTGGCAGTTCATCGATTGACGTAGAACGCACCAATCGGCCGACGCGGGTGAGCCGCTGCTCGTCAGGCAACAGCCGTCCGTCGGCATCGCGCTCGTCGGTCATGGTCTTGAATTTCACCACGCGGAAAATCCGACCATCCTTGCCGGGGCGCTCCTGGCGGAAAAATGCGCCGGCACCCTTGTTGGCGAAGTGCAGCCACACGGTCACTGCCGCCAGCGGCAACGCCAGCACAAGCAGCGCCCCGCCCGAGGCCACAACATCAATCGCCCGCTTGAAAAACCTGCGATACAGCTGCATGGAGTGAATGTTAGTTTATATGACAAGCAAGATGCCTGTCATGCTTAATATGTTATTTATTGTTTAATTCAGAATAGAAATCCGATACAAGCGGCCACATTACGCGATAGTCATAATGCCGGAGTACACGTTCTCGCCCTTCGACGCCAAGATTAATTCGTAAATCGGTATCTTTCATCTTTTCAAGCCCTGCGCTGATTCCTTGTGCAGTTGTATCGACATACTCACCTGTAACATGCTCAACTATGGAATCTATACATCCGTGCGACCGCGATACCAGTACCGGCACTTTCATCGCAGAGGCCTCAAGCACGCTCATACCGAAACCCTCACGATATGACGGGAACACGAATACATCCATCAGTGCATAATAGTATGGCAAGCGGGCTTTCTCAATTCTGCCGGTCGCAATGATGTCCGGATCGGTTTCAATTTCTCTGATATATTCATCAGGCAGAATGTCACGCTGGTCGTATGGACCGACCAACAGAAGTTTAGCATGGAGAGAGGGATTGCTCTGCCGAAAAAGGCTGAAACCGTCAACAAGCTCTCGGATACCCTTTTCCTTGCACAGCCGACCACAAAATCCGATAACGAAATCAGCGGAATCCAGTCCGAGTGATAATCTCAGCGTCGACAAATCCTCGTCAGAAATCAAATCGGGATGGAAAGTATTTTTAGCGTCTATGCCTCCGCAGGTACCTTTCCCAATGACACGTTGTTTCTGATAAGGATTTAGGCAATCCGTCACAGCCAATCTGGACAATGACGGACTTACATTGACAACATGGCTGGCACACATAGCGGTCAAACGCTCCACACTCTTGAGGATGAACCGTTTCAATCCATGTGCGGTAGTATATACCAGGCCATGACGGTAATACACACGGGTCTTTACCCGGGATAACCGTGCTGCAATCATGGCCACCATTGCGCCCTTGGGCGTATGCCCTACGACAACATCGTACTTTTCACGCCGAATCAACTTGCATAAAGCGCTGATTGACTTGAGATCAGCCAACGGAGCTATCCGTCGCTCGATTCCCACACGCCAGTATCCGATATTATTTCTCTGCGTGAAACCGACATCTTCCTCCGAATCACTGGCAACGTCAATCCGGTACCCCTGATCAGACAGATACCGGAACTGCCCGTCAAAGAACGCTACGGGGGTGCTGATTATAGTGAATACGTGTAATATTTTCATGGAACCTGTCACAAGCCTCAATTCAGGCTATGCCAACTGTCACCATTCGTAATCGAAACGCTCTATATCTTCCTCGATCAGCTCTGTGCCTCGCTGAACCTCAATAAAAGTCAATGGCGTAACAGCCTTTAGCGCATGCAGGCTCCCTTTGGGAATCGTAACCGTCTCTCCCCGTCCGACTTGAGACCGTTCTCCATTGATGACTATCTCTCCCTGACCATCAACGAAAGTCCAGACCTCATCGCGATGCGTGTGTTTCTGGTAGCTGATGGAACATCCCGGATTGAGAGTAAGCTGTTTGGTCAGAATAGAATAGCCGTCACTGAATTTTTCGGTGCCAATAACCTTGTATACGCCCCAGCGACGTTCTTCAAACATAGGACGTGTCTCTACCTCTCCCACGGCATCCTTGATTCTGTCAGTGCTGTCCTTGTCGGCCACCAGAATTCCGTCAGGCGATGCGGCAACTATCAGATTCCTGGTCGAATGACACAGCACCGGGATGTTCAATTCATTGATCACCGTAGTACCTATGCTGTCTTTTTGTACGGCTCTGCCCACGGTGGAACCATCCATCTCAACCGAGAGCATATCCCACGTTCCCAGATCTTCCCATAATCCGCTATAATAAATCACGCCGATAGACGATGTCCTTTCGGCAACCTCATAATCAAAGCTGATCCTAGGCAACTCTGCATAACGTTTCCTGAAATCATCAAATGTCGCGGTTGTAAGATACCGGCGGGTAATACGCCTGATAAATCCAAGTCTGAAAGCAAAAACCCCGCCATTCCATACCGCTCCCGAGGCCAACAACCGCTCGGCACGCCCGGCATCCGGTTTCTCAGTAAACGATTCCAGCCGATTAGGATTATCCGACGACGGAACAAGATAACCATATTTTGTGGAAGGCCCGGTAGGACGCACACCCATCAGCATCAAGTCGGCCATATCATCCCCGACAGCCCGACACATCTCAATGACTGCATCGAAGTAACCGCTTTCCGTATATGGGTCACACGGCATAACCACCACGACCTCGTCATCGCCAACGCCCAGTTCACGACCAAGATATTCAGTAGCCAACGCTATGGCTGGAAATGTATCTCTTCGTTCCGGTTCCGTTACAATCCTTACATTCCTACCTAACTGAGCGATAATGGCATCGCGTTGGGATGCCGAAGTGGCAATTGTCAGATTTTTATCCATCCCGGCATCGCGCAATTGCCTGACCACCCTCTGTATCATTGACTCGGGAGAGCCATCGGGCGATGTCAGCAACCTGAGGAACTGTTTTGACCGGGATGAATTTGACAGCGGCCACAATCGCTTGCCTGAGCCGCCTGACAGCAATATCAATTGCATGTAGATATTAATTCTATAAATGCTCGGAGTAATTCATGCCTCTTTGATGAATTCGGCATACATCAGCGCTTCGTGTGATGCCGGCGTATTTCTCCGTGCAATGATTATTCTGCTCAATCCGAAAAGTGAGCATGACAACATAATCATGCCCTTTATATAACTTACCGCAATCTCTTTGGTACGTAAAACATTAGAATAAGTTGCCCTCACACGTGACGATTTAAGAAACCGGCGCGTCTGGCATCCTCTGAAAAGATAGGTTTTAAGTTTTACCGTTAGCGGATCACGGTATGCCATGACAAATTCCGGCAGAATATGCATAGTGCTGTCCAAAGTCGCCCGAGTCCATAACTCACGGTCTTCCACACCTTTCAGTTCGTCGGAGTAATGATATTTCCGAAAGAAAGCTATACGTCCGGCAACCGTAGGATGTATGAACATGAAATGATAATCATACGATCCGGGAGTATGTGCCTTTATTGATGAACGGATACGTTGCCCTATGATATTATTATCATCATCAATGATAATTGCTCCGCCACCTATGACATCTACATCGGGGTGTGCATCAAGATAAGCAACCTGCTTTTCAAGCCGGTCAGGCAACATAATGTCATCAGCGTCCATGCGTACGAAATACTTCCCTTTTGCCAAATCAATCTGCTGGTTCAATCTGGCAGAAATGCCCAGGTTCTTACCGTCAGATAATACATGGATGCGAGGATCGTCGAACTCACGGACTATATCGATAGAATGGTCAGAAGAACCATCATCTGTAATAATAAGCTCGAAGTCTATATAAGTCTGGTTCAATACCGATCTGACGGCTGACCTTAAAAATCGGGAGGCATTATAAACAGGTATGCCGACAGTTACCGTAGGCGCAATGGACATATTCATTATTCAGCAGACAACGCCGCTGTGCGTCGACAAACAGAATATACCGCGAGAAACTGATGTGACATTCCTGTCCTGATTGAACAGATTCAGAGACATCATCAACAGAATGGGGACACCCTTTATGATCTGTGATTCGACTCGGGTCATTTGACAATGCCTTTCTCAAGATATTCGGCGAGATTGGTGCGGATATGCTCGCCGGCACGCTCTACAGCCACTTTGGCCATATCTGCATCAACCATGATGTTGACCAGTTCCTGGAATGAAGTACGTTTAGCCGGATCCCAGCCAAGTTCTTTTTTAGCCTTTGCTGGATCTCCCCATAAGTTTACGACGTCTGTCGGACGGTAGAAATCCGGAGAAACCTCAATAAGGACTTTGCCGGTAGCGACATTGATACCTTTTTCTTCCGCACCTTCGCCTTCAAAACGAAGTTCGATGCCGGCGCGACGGAATGCAAGGAGGCAGAATTCACGCACAGAATGCTGTTCGCCTGTAGCAATCACATAGTCATCCGGTTTATCCTGCTGGAGTATGAGCCACATGCACTCCACATAGTCACGCGCATACCCCCAGTCACGTAGGCTTGAGAGGTTTCCAAGATATAGTTTTTCCTGTTTTCCCTGGGCAATGCGTGCTGCGGCCAGACTGATTTTGCGAGTGACAAAAGTCTCACCGCGGCGCTCTGACTCATGATTGAAAAGTATCCCGGAGCAGGCAAACATATTATATGCCTCGCGATATTCCTTAACAATCCAGAATCCGTAAAGCTTTGCCACAGCATAAGGAGAATACGGGTGGAAAGGTGTTTTCTCATTCTGGGGCACTTCCTCAACCTTTCCATAGAGTTCCGATGTAGAGGCCTGATAGAAACGGCACGTATCGGCAATGCCACACTGTCTGATACCCTCAAGAATACGGAGTACACCTGTGGCATCAACATCAGCGGTGAACTCCGGAGAATCGAAACTGACCTGCACATGACTCTGGGCCGCAAGATTATATACCTCGTCAGGGCGAACCTTGTTAAGTACCTGAATTATCGACATGGAGTCGCCTAGATCGGCATAATGAAGATGAAAGTTTTTGTGACCCTCAAGATGAGCGATCCGTTCGCGGTAATCCACAGATGACCGGCGTATGGCACCATGCACGTCATAGCCTTTTTCAAGCAGGAACTCGGCAAGGAAAGAGCCGTCCTGTCCTGTAACGCCTGTTATAAGAGCGGTTTTCATATTTATTCTGCGATATTGCTATTGTTTTATAAAAGCATCAGCGGTTTAAAATTTTGCGTATTACACCGAACAATCCGTACCGCTGGAAAAGGTAGATGGCAACATTGATTCTATCCCCGAGCCTATTGCCAAAGATGCGTTTTAGTTTCGGCCCGCGATTGCCGGCCGCCCTGTCGTACCATTCAGCCCACGATGCATCGTAATGGTGTATCGAACGGGTATTTGGTGTTATGGTAAGTTGCTTTGTATCGACATCTTTTGGCGCAAAGTAGTCATTGGGATATATCCATACCCCGGCCACCTGCTGAATTTTATCAGTCAGTTGAAGTCCTTGTTCGCATAATATACGTGAGGTGATGGTAACTACTGTATCCAGGGTGTTTGGCGTGCCGTCTTCTTTAAGGAAGGGAACCGACTCATAATACGCCAATATATTTGCACACAGCCGCAAGGCTGGGAGCAAACCCAGCCCTAGGCCTGGGGCAACCCCTAGATTTTGTGCGGATTGTGCAGAGGCTGCCACACTGCGCTCGCATCCCATGAACGGGCCACGCGCAATTATATCGTCAATAGTGCGGATGATCTCGACATCAGTATCAAAGTAAAGGCCACCGCGCTCGTAAAGGATTTTGAATCTGGCATAATCGCTGACAAAAGCATATTTCCCGACGGCATAGGCCTCAGATGTGTATTGACAGGCGTTTACATCGAAATTGTCTTCATTCCACTCCATGATTTCATAATCGGGAAGGAATTTTTTCCAGGATTCGATGCACTTGAGAGCTGTTTGAGGGAGCGGATTATGTCCGAACCAGCAATAGTGTATTACTTTGGGTATATTGCTCACTGATTTATCAGATACTGATTTTAAATGCATTTTGCAAAGCATTGAAAATATCGCCCTTGGCATCAGCCGGGATTGCGATGATTTTATCCGGATTCTGATTCAAGTACGCCGCCCACCAGCCGAATGTACTTTCAGATATGATCTGATGACGACACTGCGAAAGCAGGAAGAACTCATCTAAATCCTTATTCTCAGATTGTATATCAAGCACACGGCAATCACTATCAGTAAACGTATGCCTGCACCAGTCAGGATCATCAGATACGATATAGAATTCAGGTGACTCTACTCTTAGACGCATTTCTGCAATGGCAGTCCGATAATACCTGGCACTCTTATCCCAACCAAGTTTCACAAAATCGCCCCGGCGTACATGAACTCCGACACTTTCACATCCGGAGACTTCATCACACAATTCATTCATGCCGTAAGGCAGAATATAAGCCGGTTTAAACTGTCGCTGTAAATCTGATAGATATTTATCGAAATAGCATGTATTCTGCCAGAAACCGAAAACGACAGCCCCACGTTTCCCTATTTTTCTAAACAGATGCCGCTGATCTTTACGGCAATCAGTTATATCCTCTCTGATGACAGGAAGACCACCGGGATACCATGGTAAATATGAGAATTTCAGCGACAACAGTGGCTGGTAGCGCCAATACTTAGCCACTCCTGAACTAATAATTGTATGATTGCCATCAAGAGCCAGCAGCTCCATCGCACAATTCCGTGCGGTATCAGGGTGCGTACGGTTATACCAATCGAAAAACGTGCAGTCAAGTTCCAAAGGCTGATTCAGTTCGCGTGCCAGTGCGTATGCTGTGGCATATTGAAAAAGCTGATTACCGAAACCGGCCTGAATTACACAGCGTATCATTTTCCCTTTTCAAGCAACGATTCAAAAACCTGCGCCTGCTCCTCATTGCCTACCTTTTCTGCGGCGAGATTAGCCGACAGCTTTTCGCATAGCTCCGGCTCGTTTATCAAGCGCATAATGGCATCTGCTATTGATTGAGGAGTCATATCGCAGACAATTGCCGTCCGTTCATTCTCGAACTGGTCGTTTACCGTTGAGAAGTTTGTAACTACAGTCGGTTTAGCCAATGCCTTCACTTCGTCAAGTGCTACAGATTTTCCCTCGTATCGCGAGGGCTGTACATATATATCTGCCTGCCGGATGAAAGCGTACGGATTAAACTTTGCTCCGGCCAAAATCAGGCAGTCCTGAACCTGATTTTCTTTAATCATCCGTTCCAGCACGGGACGTTCATCACCGTCGCCAAGGATATACCATTTGAAATCCAAACCATTCGCTTTTAGAATCCTGCAGACCTCCACAGCAAAATCAAGGCCTTTTTGATGAATATCAATGCGACACATTGTAATTAAACGTGAGCCATTATAATTTTCATCAAATTCTACGTTTTTAGAGGCTAACGACCTAATCATGGAAGGAGAGCATATATTCTCTATAACCTTGATTTTATTTTTTAGCTGAGGAAATTCATTGGCCAACGATGCCGCACATTTCGGTGATATGGTCACTATATCATCCAGTTGAGGGAAATAACGTCGATCAGTCGGTTTCATCATAAAATCGACCTCGCTTTGTGTATAATCATTATGGACGTATCCGATTTTCACATCTGCATCCACATTCTCAATGAGGTAGTATATGCACCGTCCTCCCTGATATGCTATTGCCGCATCATAATGTTTGCCGATGGCGCGCGTGTGCCGCCCCAGCCACGCATCCAACACGTTTATCTGACGGTGCAAGCCACCAATAATCCGCGCGACAGAGCATCTTGCAGAGAGATTCAGCCATGAAATGAAACGTCCTAAGGGGAGACTCTTCAGAGCTGAAAGGATATATCGCGGATTCGGATTGCGGAATGTACTTTCTATGGGTTCAGGCACAAGATGCACCGACTTTGGTATCAACGGAATAAACAGACCCGTCTGCCGCATCAGTAGCATATCGATATCGTATTTACCGTCAAGCTGATGCAGAAGTGCCAACAGGCTTTTGGATATACCTCCCAACGGAAAGGTATCCATTATGAAGATTAAGGATTTTTTTCGGCTCATTTCAGATATTGCGCTGGCAGTTACGCCGCAACGTATTACGTGAATTACTATGATTCAAAGACAAGGCCGCTGCAGGGAGACAATAAGTAAATATTGTAAAGAAATCATTACCCGCCAGCATATTTTCAAAAGTGTCCATAAACACAAGACAGCCCACTGCTATCAGAAACAGATTATATCTGGATCCTTCCTTGAATGACTTCTCCATTACAAACACCATCATTACCATAAACAGTATCCAGCCTATGAGCCCGAATTCCATTAGTACATCAGTGGAAAAATTATGTGAATAAAACGGTCGGACGCCTGCCAGCCCAAAAAAAGGGTGATTATCAAGGTATTTGAATGCTGAAGCCCATAAAAAATCACGCGCGTTGAACGCCGCATCCTGACTCGTTTTCCCGGTCATTTCCTCGCCTATATCAAGCACATCTTTAAACAGATTCATGTTCGAGACCATCTCGTTAAATACCGGAATCAATATATTACCCAACAATAACGAGATATAGAACACTCTGAACCATTTTCTCTTCTTGATACAGAACCCGCTCAAAGTCACCATTGCCAGAAGGAGCAGTGAGAACAAGGATGATCTGTTTTCCAGCTGACTGACTTCCCAAAGTGGTATCAGAAAAAGTATGGCGGCATATATTTTTTTATATCTATGCTCAGAACACCAGACACAACATAGTCCCAACATCAGCATAGGCAACATGCCGATCGCTGAGTTTCCGCTCCAACCCGACCATATATTGCCAGGCAAGAAGAAATTAATCAGTATGATGGCAAATATCCCGGACGTCAGACCGAGTTTAAATAAATTGACATCCTTCCATTTCAGAATGGTGAAGAGTTGAGCCCATAATACTATACCGAATACGGTCAGCATATTTAGAAACTGCTTGGCTTTCGGCTCGTAATCTGAGATGGCCAACACCAGAAAAATGCCGGTAATAACGACAGCCACTGTCTGTAACCATGACGGGAGGATTTTTTGATACCGTGTCTTATATGCGGCCCAACACAGGACAAACGGCGAAATCCATACCACATAATCATTGAAATGCATCTCATGAGCGGCTCCGGATATACTGAAGATATTGAGGAACCCCGCTATGAGTATCAATAAAATAATCCGGATATTCATTTCAAGTAAATACTGGTGAGCTGACGGGCTGTGGATTCTGAATCATAACCATGTGCAGTCAACTGCTGCCGGATTTCAATGATATCTTCTTGCCGCACTGCTGACGCCCTCAGGATAGTTTCTGCCCAGATTTCATCAGAGGACTCAAGACTGCATTTTGATATTAGTCCAAGCCCCATATCCATATTGTTGGTAATAACATCTGAAACCACGCAGGGTGTACCGGTGGCCTGAGCCTCGACAAGGGTCACAGGATTTCCCTCGAAGTGACTGGTCATCAGGAAAACGTCAAAGGTTGCCATCAAATCGCGTATATCGCGGCGTAAACCTGTGAATATTATGTGGTCGCTCAGCCCTGCGTCTTTCACCTTTTCCCGGAGCATCTCCTCGTCACTTCCGTTGCCGACAAAAAGCATTTTGAAACCGACTCCCTGTTTTCTTAATTCAGACGCGATATTTATCATGCGCGTATGATTTTTTATAGGATTGAATCTCGCCACGCTGCCAATCACCAGACATCTTTCAAGATCAAACTCCTTGCGTATCGCTTTGATTGCATTAGCGTTTTTGGCAGTATGATAATCCAAATCGATACCATTATTGACGACAATGCCTGCTTGTATGAACTTGTCACCGAAGAGATACTCACCAGCTTCTTGACCGCAAGCCAGCATTGTCTGGGTATGGCGGCGGATCATTATCCTGGCAAATCGTTCATAAATACGTTTTATGAAACCGGAAGAAAGGGTATTGCCGGTACTATGTGAATGCACAATTCTTACGCTATCCGGAGTTTCGGATTTTACCGCAATGAGAGGCCAAACGCTATTCAGAAGAGTTTGGATGTGCACGGCTTTATATGGCCCGTTTTCCCGGAGGACCTTGCGGAACTGACTGATCGACAAAGGGGCTTTCAGACCTGTATGACATGGCATGTGAATCACGCGGCCACCAAGAGACTCTATTTCATCTTCATAATCTTCAAATTTACCTCTTAAATTTTCCTTAGGTTCATTTTCTTT
>ERZ1673743.4097-NODE-4097-length-10506-cov-3.353650_pt1 | contig 10506 bp, 9 predicted proteins | sample MGYA00580197_ERZ1673743 | MGnify/ENA primary metagenome ERZ1673743 (study PRJEB41218, sample SAMN15661795) | gut metagenome | host: Homo sapiens | place: Canada: London | collected 2015-08-20/2019-03-30 | study: EMG produced TPA metagenomics assembly of... | reverse complement strand
GCCAATTGGGGCACCTGGGATGAATAGAGGCTGCGCATGAAGAATAAAGTTTTTATATAATATACCATCGTCATTTTGTTCGGGTAAGGGATCTACACATAAAACACCGTCTATATCCATACAGGTTTTTTCCAATACGGTGTGATTCAGAATATTCCATTGGAAATAACGAGGAAGAGGAACGATATCAAAAGCATAATCAACCATATTTTCTTTACCGGGAATAGCATAAACGACACAATATCGGATGTTAAACTCATTTTCCAGATGTTTGACTTGTTCTTTACACTTTTGTATAGCTGACCCAGACGAAATGCTGTCATCGACGATCAATATTTTTTTGTATCGCCGGGAATCAAAGAACTGTCCTCTTTCTCCGGCTTTGTAGATATGACCATTGATAAATGAACCGAGATCGGTCACAGGCCTATTCAGATAAAGAGCCAGGAGGTTTGCCGGAAACATTCCACTTCGAGGAATGCCGACAACCAGATCGATATCCCTGGGAATGATATATAAGCGCTTTAATATGATCTGATTCAGGTCGGAGATACTTCTATAGTTCATAATGTCTTCTTTTGAAATTGTTCGATAATATTATAAATTTTCTGGACACTATGCCCCCAACTGTGTGTTTCTGCAAAACAGATACGTTCTTCTTTCTTTATCGGATCATTTATTTCTTTCAGGGCCTTGTCTAAGGCTTGAAGATATTCGTCTTTATTTGCCGGCAGATATGTATGTGCCGCAAAAATATCCCGCATGGTATGAGTACTGGTCGCAACAATCGGCTTCCCCATAGCCAGGTATTCGTCTATTTTTAATGGATAATTTCCGTTTGTAATATCGTTGACCATTTGGGGATTGATGCAGACATCGTAGCTATTGATATAAGCCGGTAAAGTTTCAACCGGCTTTTTGCCTAAAAAATAGATATTAGGGAGTCGGTGTATCGGATGTTGACTGAACACTTCGTCTTCCGGGCCTGTAAAAACAAAGCTGTATACAGGTCGTTCTTCTGCAATTTGTAAAAGCAGATCACTATCCAGACGGGTACTGTTGACTGTGCCGACATAGCCAATTATAGGATGGGGTATAGGCTTTATATCTTCCGGTATCAGCCATTTTTTCCGACCATCATACAGAGCAAGATTGACTCCGGTTTCAATAGAAAAAGTGTGACGGTTATATTGCCGGAAACGTTCGGCAAAGTGTGTAGAGTTTGCCAGGACAATATCAGATTTGGCGGCCAATAGCGGTTCAAGTCTCACCCCGTTCTTTTTCCAATAGGATTCTCCAATGACGAAGTCTCTGCAATAATAGATGGAAAGAGATGGGGTTAGGTACTCCTTTAAATATTGACTGCGATAGATATCCGTATCTATCAGATGTATATAATTATTGAAGTTCAATTGAGCCGTTATTTGACGGATATAGTCTGCTATTTTCCGGTTATTGATTCTGTTTATCCAATCGAATAGGCAAGTAGTCGGTAATCCTCCGACCGGCAAGACGCAAAATGGGCAGTCTGCAATCCACATATGTTCGTTAATTTGACGGATGGGAGAGGCCTGTTTCTTTATCACATCCATCCTGCGAGTCCAGGCTTTATTTTTATTTCCCCGTAATCGGGTGGAATAATCCATCGGGGTATTGATGTATAAAACCCGGTTATTTTTCGAGATCTCCAAGGCCGTATTTTTGATGGTACTGCCTATTTCGATATCCCAAGGTTGTAAGCTGGTAATGATAAAGTCGCGATTCTTCATGGTGGTGTTATTTAGATTTGACGGTTGATTGATATAGTTTTAACAGTTCACGGGCTGTCTGTTCCCATGAAAAACATTTGGCACGTTCGAGCCCATAAGCCGATTGTTTTTGATAGTATTCTTTATCCTGTTCCAATAAAAGGAGTTGGGCTGCTATCGATCGCTCGTCTGTCGGGTCCGTCAGAATAGCGCCTTCTCCTCCGATTTCCGGCATGGATGAGGTGTCGGACGTTATTACTGGGATGCCGCAAGCCATTGCTTCCAGCAAGGGGATACCGAAACTTTCCCGCAAAGATGTATAGAGAAAAGCGAAAGCACCATTGTATATAAAAGGCAAATCGGTATTGGAAATATATCCCGGCAGATACAGGTAAGGGCGTATATTCTCCAAACCTGTTTCTTTTAGCATCTCATCTACAAATTCCGGTTTCAGGTCTGCGATTAATAGAGGGCGCTTCTCTTTGGATTGTTGCAGATACGAATAATATGCTTTCAATGTACGGGGCGTATTTTTCTTAGGATCTGTATTCCCTAAGAAAAACAAATAGCCGGTTACCGGTATGTATTTTTGTGTGACTGTTTCTATGTTGTCCAACGGCTGAAAATGATTACTAAAACCATTATAGATAGCCATAATCTTGTTTTCCGGCAAATGAAGCGTTTCCCGTATACGGTTGCATTCGAAATGAGATACGGTGATTATTTTTCGGCATTTAGGCAAAATGCGAGGCACAACCAGACGCCTGTAGCACCTTCCCATATTTTGGTATAAGGATTTACTGCTGCCCTGTCTATTCTCCAAAAAAATAATATCGTGAAGAGTCAGAATCAGGGGAACCTGAATACGCAAAGGAGCAGTATTGCTTGTGCAATGGAGTAAATCCGGTTTACACTTATTTATCGCACGCGGTAATGCCCATTGTTCCCAAAGCGGATAGGTCGGACATTTCACTTCGATGATATGTACATTATCCGTTTCTCCCAGGCAGTGATCTGTTCCCGGACTTACAAAAATGAAATATTCATTTTCTTTATCGATCTTCTGCAGTTCCCGGACAGTTTCGAGGACTACGAAATCCATTCCGTGCTTGTTCGGGCGAAAAATGCGTTGTGCTTCTATTGCGATTTTCATTTTGTCGGGTTTTATATTAATTGTTATCGGATGAATGATCACCGTGTACCGTATGAATAAATTTTTTGTTTGCCCCTCTCAGGCGGAAAAGATTGAGGAACATTAAAATGAACAGAAGCGGCAGGCTGATGATGGCTTTCTGAAAACGATTGTCTACCAGATAATCCGGTATCGCCATGAAAAATGAAATGATCAGTATGAATGTGATTCCCCACCATTTAAGAGATAAAGACCAATCGTACCAAGTTGTTACAATTGAAAATATCACCAGAAAACCAAATAAGATTATTCGCGGAGGCATCATCCATTGCAAAAGTTTGTCACAATAATCCCAGTTGCCTGAGAAGAAAGCTTTGGGGAGCTTCCATAAGCCGGAAAACAAATTCGTGAATTGTGTAGCGATCCATCTGCGTCGTTGTTCGTAGAACTGTCCTTTCTTTTCGATTTTTTCATCATAAGTATAAACGTCTTCCAGAAATTCGATATAGATATTCTGTGAAAGCAACATGCTTTCAAGTTGTTTATCCACTCCGACATGAGTCGCTTTATAAATGTATTGTATAAGCCAATCATAATCGAAAGCCATGCCGGAACCTATCAATGCGGAGGAAAAGCCCAGGCGGGTATGCCCGGAACGGAAAATGGAATTATTTATCTCTTCGCTGACCGCATCCAGAACGGCTGTATTGGTATTCCTGTTTTTGGCAACTCGATGTGTTTGTATGGCGAGGCAGCCGGAATAATAGGCATCGTTCAATTTATTCAGGAAAGATGCGTTCACGATGTTGTCCGCATCCATGATTACGACCATGTCACATTTTTCAGTTTTTGTACTCAGGTAGTCCATGGCGAGACGGAGCGCATTCGTTTTGGTACTTTGGGCATATCCAGCTTCCAATACTGTGATGGATGGTAATGCTTTGAGTGTTTGAACAGTTCTTTCCCGCATTTTGTCGGTTATCACGATAATCTCATACATATAGGAAGGGTAATCCTGTTCCAAAAATGAACAAACAGAATTAATAATGACTGCATCTTCCTGGTAGGCAGGAAATAGAACGACAAAGCGATGTTTCTTCCGGGCAGGAGGATATTTGTTCCTTGTCTTTTTCAGTGAAGCCAATGAAAAAATGAAAATATACAATACTGCTATCAGAAACAAAAGAAATACGATTGCATCTGCATATTCTATCAGTTTATCCCCATTGGAGAACCACCATTTGTTTATTTCATATTCAAAATCCATGCTATAATATGTTTGTATTGGGTTCTAATTTTGTTTGTCCTGTCAATTCATTGTCATATGATTTTCCTAAAACAAGAAAAGTCTGAAATATATACGCGATATATCCTGTCGGGTACTGCCAGAAAAAATTATTGCCGTATGCACTGAGCATGATACCCCATAGACCGCAATTCATGGCTATCAACATGCCTTTCAGCTCCCTGTTTCGTATGCGGAACATGATCAGATAGGCACTGTATGTAATGATAAACAATAAAATGACGATATGCAGGCATAATCCGACGATCCCAAACTGTACCCAAATATTGACATAGTGTGAGTCTGTCGGTACCTCGGTTGTAAAGCGGCGGGAAAAGCGTCTTCCTTCTATGCCTGCCAACCCGACTCCTTCTCCGAATGGTTTATGAACCATATATTCGGCAAGTCGTTTCTGATTTGCTTTCCTGACCAGATAAGAAGCGTCTTTTTCCGGATGAAAAGCTGTGCGCATACGATGTATCTGCCGGTTTGAATCCCAAATATGTGTTTGAGCGAAAAAAATATAAATAAAAAGCAAACAGATTGCTCCTCCCACAATATAGCGGACATTTTTATTAAGCAGGATAAACATGGCTAATCCTCCAAGTGGGACGATCATGGCGCCGCGTGTACCGGACATTATTAGTCCATAAGCAGCAAGTAGAGACACGAACCTGTAGTAATACCGGAGCTTCTTATTGGACATATAAAAAGATAAAATCATAAAAACGACTGCTGCCATTCCCATATTGGAACCAAAATTTCCAGCATCCGAAAAAATGGAAAAGTAACGGATTCCACTTGGTAAAAGATGTGTTTTATAGCTTTCACTTCTTATTAGCCAGGCATTTTCTCCAGCATCAAACCCTATATAACGTTGTATAAGTGCTTTAGCGATCGCTATCAAGGTGAAAATGGATAACAGGAATAATATTCTTTTGATATCCAACACTCTGCTTAATAGCAGGGAGGTTAATAACACCAATAGCGTAAAATTGTAAAAAGAATTGCGAGTATATACCCAGGCTTCTATGACTGCGGATGGATTGAACAACTCAAAAAACACATAGATCATCCATACAAGGGATATATACAGTAGTTTATTGTTGGCTCTTTGCCAGGGTATTTTCCCTCCGCATAAAGAATAGAGGAAAATACATACTAATAGAAATATAATAAAAGCATCCATCATCACACTGCTGTTTTGGATATTCACATAACGTAATATCCCGATGAAAAAATAGTTCAATGTAAATAGGGTTATAAATCCCCAGTAGGGTTTATTAAGCACGGTAACGATGTAAAAAGTAAGAAAAGGAACTATCACGACAGCTGCCGCCATCAACCATATTTGTTGTATTAATGCATAAGCTAACAGTATAAGCCCTATAACCAATAGCGGATAGGGGCTGAAAGATTTAGTATCTTCTTTTATCCCTTCCATATTTATGATTTATTGGCTGTGAGACCGAATTGATTGAGCCGGAATGTCAGATTCTTCAATCCTGAATAGGGAGGAAGCTGGCCGGTAAAATCTTCTACAAATTCCCGTTCCGCACGGTTTAATAGCAAATAAAGAGGTTTGTCCTTGATCTGTTTTCTGAAATGTCCTAAAAGCTGGGTGTCACTGGTTGTCCATACCCGGCAGGCATCTGCTACTAACAGGTTGACTTGTGCTTCCTGCAACAAAGCAGTGGAGATGGGATAATCTCTTAGTGGAGGATATTTGACTATCAGGATATCGGGGCTTTCCTGTCCGTATGGAGGCTCGTAAATACTATGAATGCTATTGGCTTGAGCATATACCATCGATTGTGAATTGTAGTCTTTACCATAAGATATTATTTTGACAGTGAAACCCAAATCCTCCCAATATTCCTGTAAATAGGATGCAATAAAACTTTTTCCTTCCTGCTCTCCGAAGCTGATCAAATTAATGATTGAGGTACGGCCGAGTTGCAAGAATATATTTAATTGATTGCAACAATAAGCTGCGACAACCCTGTTCGAGGCCTTTGTAAATCCCCGGTATTTCAGATTGATGTGTCCGGTGAATGCTGCCAGAACCGGAAGACCGGTAAGCCGTCTGGCACGGTCTGCATCCCGTAGGGTGCGGTCCAGTATTCTATCAGCAGATTAAATCCGATAATAAAAAGTATGCTACCCAAAAAGGCGGCTATAACCAGTAAAGATCGTTTACTTTTATCACTCAAGATAGGGAATGTCGGTTCGGAAATCAACCTTAGTGTTGCAGAGGTGAGCTGTATATCCTTCTGTTTCATTTTAGCCATGTTCAGTGCATGCAACATTTGCAGATAGGATTGTTCCAACACTTTGATTTCGCGTTGTTGCCTATCTATTTGTGTCCCGATGGGAGAGTAAATCTTATACTGTTCGTTGTAAACCTTTCTCCTTTGGTCCAAAACATCCAATTCGGCTTTCGCTTTTGTCTTCACGATCGTTTGCCTTAACCACTCGTCTACAAGTCCGTCGATTGCAACCCCTTCCTTACTTTCTTTATAGCTGTTTATCATTGTCGTCAAGGAGGATATTTTTTGTTCGGCGCTTCTTAATTGCTCTTTATATTTTAGAAGATCGGTGTTTTTATTTTGCATCTCTTCCGAATTGAATGTTTCAATCTCGGTTATTTTTCCATTGATCGAAGATATTTCATTCAGAGCTTGAATAAACTCATCATTGGCTTTCACCAATTTTGTTCGGATATTCATATATTGTTCCATTTTTTGAATGACTTTGTCCGCACTTTCGTGAGCCCTCCGGGTCGCTTCGTAACGGTTTTCAAATTCTGAATATGAGTTAGCTATAGCTTTGGTCTGTTCCGGATAGTTGATGACACTGTTTGCGACATTATAGTTGACTAGATTATCTTCCAGGCTTGACAGTTTTGCTTGCTGTCTGTTAAGTTCTTTTTCATAATAGGCAACGATGTCATTTGTGGTTTTATAGCGTATGTCTTCATAGGCGGCTCGCAATTCGTCATATATGAGTTTGATTGTACTTAGTGTGATGCCCGGATCTGTTGTCTGGTAGGAAATTTCGATAAGATCGCTGTTGTCCAGTCTTTTTGCGGTGAGGGAAGACAGCTTGTTGTAGCTATAAAATGGCCCGTTGCCGTTAAGTATGCCATATAAGAAATTTTCAGGATCGTTTTTCATGTATTTCATGAAATTGTCGATTGTTCTTTCTTCAGAATCTTTGTCTACTAATTGCAGCAAGTCTTCAGGTATGATTTTTATTAGCTCTTGGTAATTTTTGGCACGTATATAAACATTGTCTTCATCAAGGTTGCCGTGGACAAGATTTATAGCGAGTAGTTTGATTGCAATATTTTTCTGTATACCTTTTTCCTGAGTCAACTTGACAAGGTTATCGAACATATTCTCTACAGATTTCCAATTGGCCGGTTGCTGATCGCTATTTAAACCTGTGTCGGAGACAATGCCGGTGTAGATTGTTGCTTTTACGGTGTATGTTTTAGGTATAAAGCGAGAAAAATAGATAACCAACCCCGTGACAATAACGGAGCCAAATATCAGTTGATATCGAATCCGGTAAAGGAAACGTATTATGTATAATGTGATATTCATTATTTTTCCTGGCTGCTTCTGTTGATAATCTTTACATTCGTAAGCATCTCCAATAGTGTGACGGCGTTATGTAAGGCGGCACGGCCTTCTTGATAGGTAATCACAGCACTTGAACGGCGTCCTCTTTCAAGAGAAAGGGCGGTAATATCTATTTTCCCGTTAATAAAATCCTGTTCGGATATTTTCATTTGGGCGTTGTACAACGCAGCGGCATCGGATTTCGCTTTTAGTGTCGCCAATTGCTGGAGTACATTGTTGTAAGCCTGTAAAATCATCAATTTTCGTTCTTCTACCGACATTTCATATTCGGATTGCAGTTGAAGATATTGTGCTTTTTTAGCCTTGTTTTTTTGTTTTCTACTCACCAAGTCACCGATCGGGATACTAACGGATACTCCTGCATTATATAAATTCTGGTTATTTCCTATGTCACTGATTATAGGATTTCCATCTGTGGAAGAAGTAGAATAGAGATTATTCCGACCGTATTGGTATGTACCATGCAATCTCAGGTAACTAAGCCATTCCCGTTGGGTGATTTTTCTTTCCGCGTTTACCTCATCCCGTTTCGCTTCATATATTTTGACGGAAGGATGTTCATAGACGGATTGAAGAAACACTGAAAGGGGAGGTAGTTGAACACGTTCGTAATCATCCAACATAGCCTGTATGGAGTCGGAGTCGGACTTGGCTCCGACTTCTACAATTGTCGCATTGTCCGTATAGCTTTTGCGCTTTTGCGCCATGCAATGCATAGAGCTGAATATCAATAATAATATAAGTGTTGTTTTCATGATGTTCCTCCGTCGGGTTTAGACATTTTCCTCCTGAATAAAGGCTGTAAAAGTCCGGATGATTATTTTCATATCCAGGCTGAAAGAAAAAGTCCGGGCATATTTAATATCCAGTTGTTTACGCTCTTCTGGAGACAGACTGCCTCCATTCCCTCGCTTCTCAACCTGCCAAAGGCCGGTTAATCCGGAAGGGGCCATGAACCGTTCGATATAATTATCGGAAGTTAATTGTTCAGCCTCGTAGATAGGCAATGGGCGGTTTCCTACGACAGACATGTCACCTTTTAGAATATTGAATAATTGCGGAAGTTCGTCAATGCTGTATTTTCGAATAATACGGCCTACGCGGGTGACACGCGGATCGTTTTCCATCTTAAAAAAAGTATTGGCACGTTCTGTCGATTTATTTTTTAAATAATCATGCTCTGTCGTGCTAAAGTTATCGGAATATAGAAGGGAACCTGCCGATCGATCATTCGCTAATGGTACCTGCAGTACTGCAGAGGTAGAGGGGCCAAGCCTCTCTACCTCTGCGTTATACTGATTTTGCGTCTTATATTCAGCCAATCTTTTATCTGCGTCAGGATACATGGACCTGAATTTATAAAAGTCGAATATTTTGTAACTGCTGCCTACCCGTTTGGATTTATAGACAATAGGACCTTTGCTTTCCAATTCTATAGCAATAGCCGTTATGGCGAAAATGGGAGATAAGCATAGTATGGCCCCCAAGGATGCGGCGATATCAAAAGCCCGTTTCCAAAGAGGGAGGTGGAAAGAGTATAATCGGTCCGGCTCTTTGTCTTTCTTGTCACAGATTGCTTTTTTACTCAGGAAATCTTCTGCGATAGCGAGTAAACGGAGCAGCTCTTCTTTAGTTATGCTTTCTGTGATGACACAATTGACCCCTACTTTTATATATGCGATCTTTTCTTCTTTATCCAGGAAACTCGCAAATAAAATAATATAGGCGGTAGAATAGAGCTTTCGTAGTTTTTGGATTGTCTCCAAGTCTTCCCTGACATCGTCCTTTTCTAAAAATATGCAAAAGTTAACAGGATCCACATGTACCATAGCCTGACAAAACTGTGTAAGTGTCGGACATTCTACCACGCGTCGATTTAAGGCTCTCTCCAGCCTGCCAGGTAGTGAAGAATGATTTCCAAAGAAGATATATTCCATATCAGTTATTTTACAAGTCTTTTAATCCTGATTCTTAACTCTTCGGGATTGAATGGTTTTATTATAAAATCTTCAGCTCCTTCTTCCAGTAGGCGTATTCGTGTTGAACTGCTTTCTTCGCTCGATAATACTAAAATTGGGATGTGATTGAAAAGGTTGTTCCCTTTTAAATAACATACGAATTCTTCACCACTCATCTCCGGCATATTCAAATCAGAAATTATACCGTCCGGAATATTTCCCTCGTTCATCCATGAAATGGCTTTTACTGGATTTTCCATATACACCACTTGATAGGAGCTGGATAAATAGATCATGATGATCTTTGCTATTTCCGGCTTGTCATCAACAATTAGAATCGACTTCATTATTGGCAATTTTGCGTTACCCTACAATTATTTGACTTTAAAACTCGTTAGACTTCTCCACTATTGGCTTTATCATTGAAGAATGTATAAAATACAAAAAACTCTGACCCACCTTGGAAGTCGGGTAGAGTTAGATTCTATAAATTCATTGGAATAATATGTGTCTTTGTGAATATGCCAATGCAAAAGTAGAGAAAACTTTTGAAAATTAAAGTATATTGAATAATATTTTTGTGAGAATAACGGTTTGCTTGAGGTTTTTCCGGTTTATTGTACCTTTAGTCGAAGTTTGGTTGGTGCTTTTTTGTCTGTTTCGCGTATAAAAAATAAGAGAGTGTGTCGAAACTATCCTGTTCCCGCGCCCCTCGCGGGATCGCATTAAAACCAGC
>ERZ1673743.4088-NODE-4088-length-10524-cov-3.926736_pt1 | contig 10524 bp, 12 predicted proteins | sample MGYA00580197_ERZ1673743 | MGnify/ENA primary metagenome ERZ1673743 (study PRJEB41218, sample SAMN15661795) | gut metagenome | host: Homo sapiens | place: Canada: London | collected 2015-08-20/2019-03-30 | study: EMG produced TPA metagenomics assembly of... | reverse complement strand
GAGCAAAGGACTGAAAATCCTTGTGTCCCCGGTTCGATTCCTGGTGGCACCACCTTCAAAATCGCTAAGTAATTAATTTCCAATTACTTAGCGATTTTTCTTTCACTCAAATTTTACCGAGTTCCCTATAAAGTTACCTATAGCACACACGTTTGAACGGTGCTGAAACGTGGTTGATGCAACTGAATGAACGCAAAATAAATCCTTTCACATTTTTTAATAAAGTCGGGCGAGTGAACTATTCTGTCGCGGTAGCGGTTTTGTAAGTTGCGGGTCAATGATGACCTGTAATTTACATCACAATATTAATGAAAATAGAACCCCGTACAATCAAGCACGAGAAATTCAAGGAAATGGTCAAGGATTGGCTTGACACCCACCGCGAGGAATACTGCGCTTTTGCCGAGGAAGTGAGCAAGCGCGACCGTTCAGGTTTTCAACGGATATTTCTATACGCACAGTTTGCCGCTCCCGGATTTGCCGGTGTGGTAATGGAAAAGATGTCGGAAAAAGCCCCGAAGGATTTGGATTCAATCGAAAAATTCTTGAAAGATGCTGACATTGCCTCAACTCTTGTAAATGAATTCCAAGCGCAGGAGCCTGATTCAATCGTTCCGGCTATGCTGGCATGGATGTATTTCGGCAACAGTTGGGAAATGATGGTAGCATATAATGAGGAAATGATACAGGACAAGGAGACCAGTTTCGTTGACCGTATCAAAGCCCGCTTTGTGATATTTACCACAATCAAGATGAGTATAGCCAATGGGCATCGCACAAAGGAAGATTGGAGGGAGTTCAGAAAGATTCAAAAGTCTATGGGTAGTGTCGTGCCCGTTACCGATTCGGCAATCGCCGAATTTGACGATGAGGAATCAGCAGCCACAGCGGACAGCACCGATGCTGAAACGACCGATGAAAAGAAAGAACCGAGGAAGCGCGGCAGGACGAAAGTCCGTGAAACCCTCGACAACCTCATACCCGACAACACCGACCGCATCAAGGGTAAAATAACGGAGTTTCTGAAACTCCGGTCAAGCGGCAATGACCTCGCCATGCTGTATATCTATCTTCACGAGGATTCGCACATACGCAGTTGCGACATCTCTACATTCCACGATGCCCTGTCGGAACATTATCCCGAACACAAGTTTGTCGGTCTGCGCGGAGTGCAGAAAGCCCATCAGCAGCTCACCACACCTATGATGGGAGGCACGCGCATGATTGATATGGGACAGGATAAAAAGAATCTCGACACTATCAGAAATCATTTTGAGGCGGCGTAACGCTGAATTTTTATCATACTGAAGCCATCTGACCGCTTGCGGCCGGGTGGCTTTTTCCGTTTATATCCACTTTGATTTTTCTCTATTCAGTTCGTTTAATTCGTTTAATTGCGTCAACGAAATTAAACGAATTTATTTGGCTGATACAGTGCGTTATAGCTATTGCAAAGCGGGCAGTCGTCCATTATCTTTGCATCGCCGTTTCGGACGGAACGGCGGCTAAACGGTTTCTAACGTCGCCAAAATCGTTCAGCTCTTAACAATCCGGCGACATAGCATTTGCCTATGACAAATCTATTAGAGTTAATCAACAGTGGCGTGACCGGCGTTACGCTTAATGTCAAACTTGAAGACCTCGTTGAGCTGGTAAGACAGACAATCGAGGCCGCAAAGACGGAGCTGCTTCCGGCTATGGTCAGCGCGGCACAGGAGGTCTTGCTCACCAAGAAGGAGGTGATGGAGAAATTCGGCGTGTGCCATACCACCCTCTGGAACTGGAACCGAAACAATATCCTCATCCCGGTAAAAGTCGGGAAGAAGGTGTGCTACCGCCAGAGCGATGTGGAGCGTCTGATACTTGAAAAGGCGAGACAATGATGGATGCACAGGAATTGAATCGGCTCTGGCAGTCATATCAGCTCAGAGTGACGGACGAGATTGTCAGAAGCCCGGAAGTTCTCTTTTGCAACGGTTCGGCAATCGGCACACTCGGCAACTTCTCGGCATCGACCGGAAAGGCGAAAAGTAAAAAGACATTCAACGTGAGTGCCATTCTCGCTGCGGCGTTGACCAACGGGGAGGTGTTGCGCTACATCGCCGAGTTTCCCGACGACAAGCGCACTATCCTCTACTTCGACACCGAGCAAAGTCCGTACCACTGCCAGCGGGTGATGAAACGTGCGTTGCGCCTTGCGGGACTTCCGGTTGACAGGCATCCCGAAAATCTGATCTTCGCCCAGCTCCGCGCCATTACGCCAGACCTTCGCCTTGAACTTATCGACAATGCTATCGCAAACACACCCAATGTTGGACTGGTCATAATAGACGGAGTACGCGACCTGATGTTCGACATCAACAACGCCATTGAATCGTCAAGGCTTATCGGCAAACTGATGGAGTGGACGGACAAGTATCAGATACACATCCATACGGTCCTGCACCTCAACAAGAGCGATGATAATGTACGCGGTCATGTAGGCACCGAACTAAACAACAAGGCGGAGACCGTTCTGCAAGTCTGCAAAAGCACTACGGACAGTGAAGTTACCGAGGTGTCGGCATCCTGCATCCGTTCAATGGATTTTCCGCCATTTGCTTTTATCGTCAACGAAGCCGGACTGCCGGAGATAGCCACAGATTATACCTTTGCCGTGAAAACAAAGGTTCAGACCTTCTCATACTCAGAGCTTACTCCCGAACAGCACCGTCAGGCTCTTGAAAAGGCTTTTGCCAACGGCGCGATAAAAGGCTGTCAGAACTGCGAGGACAGCATCAAGAGAGCCTATGCTGCCTGCGGGTTCCCATACGGCGACGGCAAAGTGACGAAACTGAAATCATTTCTGATGAACAAACGGATGGTAGTCCGGGAAAACGGCACATACTCATACAACCCAGATTTTTATTACTGATTTAAGTTCGGTTCAGTACGGGGTGTATATATGTGAGCTGAACCTGAACCAAATCCCCAACACATATTTTCGATATGCTCAAAGAGATTAAATCAATCCCTTTAGCCGCCTTCTTGTCTCGTCTCGGACATGAACCGACGGCGAAAAAAGGAACGAGGCTCTGGTATAAGTCGCCGTTGCGACAGGAACAGACACCATCGTTCAAGGTCGAGACAACGCTAAACTGCTGGTATGACTTCGGTCTTGGCAGAGGCGGCAACATCATAGACTTGGCAACCGAGTTGTATCAGTCAACCGACCTGCGCCATCTCATGCGTTGCATCGCCAACAGCTATCCTGTGCCATCGGTGCAGACAGTCGCTTCCTCTTATCCCCAGCGACACTCTGCACCGAATGTGGAACGGTTTGAGGTCGTGCCTCTGGAACACCGCGCACTTGTCGCATACCTCCAAGAGCGTGGTATTCCGGCACACATCGCCAAGGCGAACTGCAAGGAGGCTCATTACAGCGTCAACGGCTCATCGCGAAGCGCTTTCGGAGCAGAGCGGAGAAAGAACTCTTATTTTGCTGTAGCATTTGAGAATGTCAGCGGAGGCTGTGAACTGCGCAACAGATATTTCAAAGGTTGCCGGGGACGCAAGGACATCTCATATCTGCCGTGGGCGAGAGACGGCCCGTCAACAGAGTGTGTCGTGTTCGAGGGATTCATTGATTATCTCTCTGCCCTCACACTCGGCATCATCAGCGGAGCCGACGCAATCATCCTCAACTCGGTTGTCAATGTCAACAAGGCTGTGCCTTATCTCAAAGGCTACACCGCCATCAACTGCTATCTTGACAACGACAATGCCGGACAAACAGCACTCGCCGAGTTGACAGCCATATATGGCTCAACGGTGATTGACCGCTCCACTCTATACTCCGAGTTCAACGACTTGAATGATTTTCTTGTCAACCGAAGTTTCACCCAAAACACAATTTCCAATGAAAACCACCAAAGCACCGTCAACAACCGCATCCAAGTCAACCGAGTTGACCGATGCAACCAAATCCAAAGTATCAACCTCTAACCCCGAAGTTACAATGAAATCAGATAACTCTATCAACTCCACTTCCACAGTCAACAGCGATAATATTGTTGACAGCACCACTCCTGCCAACGCTGGCAATCTGTTTGACAACGAGCAGATACCGACAGAGGCAACAGCCATATACGCCACTACCGAACCGCCGAAACAACAGCGCATCGGCAAGCAACAGCGCAAATCGGACTTCGCCGAGTTCAAGGCTACATTCCTTGTTCCGGCCAAACTGGTGAACCGCCATGCCCTGAACATCGAGGGCGACCTGTGGGACCAGCTTGAGCGCGTCTCCAGAATCCTCGGCGACCGTGGCACCACCGTCAGCAGCTACGCCAATGCCATCCTCGCCGAGCATCTGAAACAGTATGCCGATGACATCGAAATCTGGCGCAAGCTCTGAGATGGAAACGGCATCGGATTAGCGGCTTAATCGGGAGCGGACAACGCATGAAGGAGTGGCTCCGCCATCTAGCCGCAATCGTAAAAAAGTTGTGGGAGGCAAGATACCTTTTGAGTTTCTCAAAAGGGGCAAAAACAGCCCGTCCGGGCGGTTGTTGCCTGCCTCCCGATGGTCGCTGATCCGGTGCAATCACTATAATGACTTCAACATATTCCTTATGAAGAAATCCACAGGAAGGCCGCTTCTCGGACAGGCGAAAAAGAGCAACGCTGTGATGGTCCGTTTCAGCGATGCCCAGTTCGACATTATAGACATCAAATCATCCCGCGCCGGCATGAGCAGGTCTGAATATGTGAGGGAGGGGGCGTTGAACGCCACGGTTGTCGGCGTACTCTCCGACGAGGAGAAGATGCTCCTATACGAGCTTAAAAAACTCGGTCCAAATCTCAATCAGATAGCACATCAAGCCAATGCCGAGGGATACCGCAGCGTTGCAGACAAGGCTGAAAACATCGTTGACTACATCGCCGGATTCGTTCTCAAACTCAAAAACCGCATGAAAACATGATTGGAAAAATACTTAAATCCGGGTCGTTTGGCTCAAAGGTTGACTACGTTACCCGCGAGAAACACGACAAGAAAATCTTTACACCCGACACATGGAAGATACTCGGAAGCCGCGGACTGATGGGCGAAAAACGCAATCAGATAATAGCGAGCTTCGAGGCTCAGGCGATGCAGAACCGAAGAATCGGCAACCCCGCCGGACACATAACGCTGTCGTTTTCTGCCGACGACAAGCCGAAACTCAGCGACGATAAGATGCTTAAAATAGCTTTGGACTACATCAAAATGATGGGTCTGGACAAGACGCAATTTCTTATCGTGCGCCACTATGAAACCGACAAACCGCACTGTCATATCGTGTTCAATATGGTCGGCGACAACGGCAAACGCATGGAATCGGGGCGCAACCGCTACCGAAACAAGCGCGTCTGTGAGGCTTTGACAAAGCGTTATCGCCTTGCGTTGCCGAAGCAGGAGGCACCCGACTTGGAGAAACTTCACGGTCTTGAACGGGCGAAAGCGGAGATAAAAATTGCCGCTACCGAGGCTCTGCGCAACTCCCGCGACTGGCATACTTTCGCCGCTCTGTTGGCTAAAAAGAACATCCATATCATACCTAAATATCGTCGTGGCACACAGGAAATGCAGGGCGTTTCGTTCCAGTTGGGCGACTACAAGGTAAAGGGTTCGGATGTCGGCGAGGCTTTCAAGTACAGAAATCTCGACGGTTATTTCTCGCAATCCAACCGTCAATCGGAGCCGAGAAAAGCCACAGCCACACACTCCACTGCCCAAAAATCCGGCACATCGTCAATCTCTGACGAGGCAGTCAAGGCTGTAAAAGCCACTGCCGCCACTGCCGCAAATATTGCGGCTGACATCGGCGAGGGAGTGGGACAATTCATAGGCGGTCTGTTCCAGCCGGGACCCGCTTATGACCCGGAGGAGGAACGTCTGGCATGGGAACTTTCTCATCCAAAGAAAAAGAAACCTAAACGTGGAATCAAAAGATAATACAAATGGCAAAGAAAGAAGAAATCCAAGGCGTGCAGTGTGAGAACGCCGACTTCGAGATTATACGTCGTCAGTTGGCGCGTATTGAAAAAATGCTCACCGACAAATTCTCCGAAGTCAATGACCGGATTGGAAGTATCACCGTTCAGGCACCTGCGTTTTCGCCTCCGGCGGAGCCACAGCAGCCGCAACCCATAGAAGTTTTCCTGCCTGACAATATCGCCAGCCGCGAGGACATACGCGCACTATCGGGCGTCATTCAGACGCTCAATGGCACAGTGTCGTTGGTAATGAAAAGTCTGGCGGGGATACAGAAGGCTTTTGCGGCAATGCCCCGACCCGATGTCCAGCCCATAGCCGAGGAAGTTGCAAAGAATACCGCTCAGAAAGTTATTGAAGAACTCACTCCTAAAATTGAAAATTCGGCATCTGATGCTGTATTGATGGGAGTAGTCAAGGCTCCCGGCATCACTCCTGATGATGCGGCAAGCATCCATCAGACTCTAAAAGAGACCAACAGGCGGATTTGTGTTCGCGATAATGTGGATAAGCTCAGCAAGAGAAACCTTAAACTTGAACTATGCGTTTTCATATTTTCATTCGTAGTGCTTGGTCTTGGCTGCTGGATATATGATCTGCGTAAAGAGCGCGATGAACTGTTGGGCGTTGAGTGGCTGTATCGAGGCGTCCGCTCCCTATGGAATGATGACGAAACCATAACCATGATGGAGAAAAGAGTTCTTTCCGGCACCGACAAACAACGTGAGTACTGGCAGACTGAAACTGTCAATCGGGAACCGTCCGGCATCCCGTTCCGCCATTTCCAACCGCATGACGACTGGCAACCGGAGCCACCAAAGGCAAAAGAACAGCCAAAAAATGATGATGATTCGGGCGGTTGGTTTGATTGGCTTTACACACCTACTGAAAACGAGAAAGCTGCCCAAGAAGCGGTACGCAACAACCCCAATATTCCAGAAGGCGCAAAGCCTTGACGCCAACGAAATCCCTGTGCGAATTTTCGCATGGGGATTTCCTTATTTATGGGCAATAGTGTATTTACTTATATAGTTATTGTGGGAATTTGTTAATCGTTACATCTTGTAACTTTGACAAATTTAGATATTCCCCAGTATAACAACACCAATAAGAGCTGCACAACTGGGAGCACAACTCCTAAGGCGAACCAACCCCAACCATCAGTATCCTCATGTGTCAATCTTAGATAGATTGAATAGACCGTATATAAGATAATGATTACTAAATTAACCAATGCAGCATTGAGATGAGTCTTTTTGAATAATGCCAGAACTATCATTAACGGTTGGGTTACTGCAAAAACGCATATCATCTCGAACGACTGACACCTAACTGCGACATCTATATCTATACAGGAGGCAAACAGCAGCAATTCGGCAATTGCCCACGCTATCCAAAATCGTTTATCTGTCAGTTTAATTTTCCATTCCAAGTCTATTTTCCCATTTTATCAATCCAATACCAGCTGTCGCTTACCCAATAATGGTATTCGCCATCGCTGCCATTCACTTCTTCGAGGTGTCCGCTGTCGGTCACTTTTGCACGACCGTTCTTAAACGGGAATCCGAAGGCAAAGCGCGGTGATATAATCACCGCGTTGTTTACAGTCGCATAGCCTATTTTACCATCTTTATCAACGATTCGATAGCGACCATCCGACACATAATCATCACCATTATCATATTGATATGGCTTGAAACCAGACTTTGCAACTGATGGATAATGTCCGGCAGTTGTGACTACAAGCATTTTCTTTGTCTTTCCGCAGGATGTAAGCAAAAATTTTTCGGAATCGATCGCTACAGCATCAATCACGCTATCTATCAAAAGTGTGTTAGACGCATATTTTATCGCTCCTGTTTTGCCGACCAGTCTTCCGGGATATTCTTCTATAATACCCCGATTCTCACCATCAATAATTACATGGATTGATGTTGGTTTCGTTCTGGCCCGACACAAGCCGTTAATCAAAATATTATTTATGCAGAGTGTTGAGTCAATAAGTTCAACTTTCTCAATATCGTGTTCCTGCAATACCGGCATAGCCTCACATATCAATGTCTCCAGTGAAACATCTCCATATGGAGACTGATACCATATGCCCGGATAATCCACATCAGCTATTGAGTCATCGACAACCCACAACGGATTTTTCCGTACTTCTCCATCTTCCATTTCTATAATCAAGTTTTCCTTGGCAATAGCAATTGTATCCTTCCACCAGACATCTTGGAATCTCAAAAGCTGGTTTTCTGGAACGGATGCAGTAAACTTGCCATCGGCATCGGTCCAATCCACTATGCTGTCTTTCCCATTGGCAAAAATGGCTTTGACAATCACGCTTACCAATGGCTCTCCATCATACTTTCCGACCACGCGTCCTCTCACATTAATGTTTTGTGCATAGATGCTTATACTCGCGGTCAGCAATAATGCGCAGATAAGCAAATATTTTGTTTCAGTCAGTTTCATGTATCAGTTTGCCGTTTTGTTTGTAGTTCCAGAATTTTCGATAACAGTTACCCTCTTCGTCGTAATATTTCCATTCACCAAATTCATTGCTAAAATCATCTTCCGGATTTTCGCAATATGTAACCCACCCTTCACTTCTGAGGCTGCCATTGTTATATAGATAACGAATATATGCGATAGAGTCGGGCACTCCGATGTAATCACCTATCGGACAAATCCGCGAATGATTGTAACTGACGCTATCCATTATCGGTGCCATATTGTAGTCGTGCTCAAAGGTTGAAATCCTATTGATTGCAGCTATTGTATCTGCATTTATGGGCAGCTCAATATAATAGATATCCGGCTCCTCTGTCCAACGATGTTCTTCACTTATATATTGTGTAAGAACTCCATCCACTGAAGTGTACTCTATAACATATTCTTTATCGTTAAATCTGATATAGTCAAAGTAAATTCCCTTAAAGGCATATCCTCCATAGGTTTGTTCAAACCCTACACAGGATAATGATTCTGGCAACCGTCCATTGGCTGAAATATAGGATTCGATTCTCTTGATTATTTTATCCCGAATGTCAATCTCTCCATTTCTTCGTGCCGGCACGTTATATCCCATAAGATAGGTTGCAATAATAACAATGGCTACAAACAGAACAAATCCGATTGCAATCGAATATGCAATTATTTTACCAAGACTTTTCATCGCTTGCCTCCTTTCCCGCGATTCTTGACTGAATGTTTTGGAGCTGGTCTGACAGCGTCATTCGGCATCGCATTTTCAAGCATATATCTGAATATGCAATTGTTATCCTGCTCTAATAAATTATCTATCGTCAGTTTGTCGTGAGGGAGAATAAAGTTTAAGTAAACCGCCTTCCCTGAGCTTCTGACATCATAACTCTCTTCCTTGTCATCTTTAACGTTAATGACGACAGTTACATAGGAAACCGATGCCTGTTCCTGCCATTTCACAAGAGCCTTGCAAAAGTCAATGAATATAGAATCCGTTGCGTTATCCACGTAAATCGGTGTCGAATCTCCGCTTAAAGTGTCTTCTATATAATCCACAGGGCAGGACATGAAGGCATTAAACTGAAAATCATCTGTCAGAGGACTGCTTGCACTGTATTCGATAGTAGGTTGATTGTTGTCTGTGTTGCCAAATTCTTTATTAAAATAAAATGGAGGCAACGCCGGTGCATTTTGAAATGACAACCGAAGTTTGTCGATTGAACACCACCAATCATCAATGAAATTCTGGAGTTCTCTGGTTTGTATTGCTTCTTTTAACGCTTCCACAATATTGACAAGCACATCGCAATTAGATGATTCAGCTGAAGGCGACCATGTTTTCCCGATGCTGTCATTTGATGCGATAAAATAATACATCACACCATCCAGTCCGGTAGAAAAAGTTGGCATTGCCTTTTCAACGGCAACATTAATAAGTTCGGCAAGGCTTTTGCCAAATGCAGAATCAATGGCTACTTTTATCACTGGAATCTCTTTGACATTAACACTGTCAGGATAGGCAATTCCATGTGGCCGTTTTTCAATAAGAGTCAGACTATCACATTTAGTTGACAAACTAATGCCATATCTGTTAGAGAAGGACGGCAGGACGACTATTCCGCACTTGCGTTCCTGTGTGAGTAAAGAATGACTATATCGCTCAGCAAACTCCTTGCTGTCGTTTACCGGGTCAAGATGACTTTGCGCCCAGAGGTTACAGGAGAGAGCAAAGCCAACGCACAAAATCAATATCTTATAGAGTGCTGCCATACGCAAAGTTACAATAAATTTTCGTAACTCGGTGATAATAGGACAAGAAAATCCGCATCTCCACGGTAGGCAGCATGAAAATGCGGATAATGCAGTTTCTTTTCCCCAGTCATTATGTCCACAATCCCATCCAACAACATAGCCTAAAAAAAATTTGCTTTAAGTACCGGCTTCTGCGTTGACCAGCCAATCGCGCATACTATATGCGCAAGTTTCAAAAAAAGAAAAACCGCATTTGCGGTAGTGCGGTCAAC
>ERZ1673743.4071-NODE-4071-length-10570-cov-6.109938_pt1 | contig 10570 bp, 9 predicted proteins | sample MGYA00580197_ERZ1673743 | MGnify/ENA primary metagenome ERZ1673743 (study PRJEB41218, sample SAMN15661795) | gut metagenome | host: Homo sapiens | place: Canada: London | collected 2015-08-20/2019-03-30 | study: EMG produced TPA metagenomics assembly of... | reverse complement strand
CCGATCTCCGCATACAGGGTATTATGGTCACCCAGCATCCGGTTCCAGAGATACCGGCAGCATCCAAATGTTTTATCTTCCTGGACCGCATCCTGTTCTGACGGAACTCCGTAGAACCGGTAAGCGACCAGTTCGCAGGCTGCGTCCTTTTTCTTACGCTTTGCCATCTGTACTCCTCCTTTCCGGAAATCGTTACACCGTCAGTATGGAGTATGTTTTCAGAAGGCATTTTTGCGGATAACACTTTTTGGCAAAAAAAGAGAGAAGCTTTTTAGCTTCTCCCCTTTAGTGTTGGTTTCCGTTACTCGATGGTCACGATCAGGCCGCGGTCAGTTGTCTTTCTGCTGACCAGGGTCATGAACTGGTAGTCGCTGTCACTGAAGGTCAGACGGTATACGCCTTCCTTTTTATTTACATCGATCAGGATCTTGTCCTCAATCTTCGCAACGAGCGGGCTCTTGATGTCCAAATCGATGTCTTTTGCGCGCAGGTGCTCATCGTTGTGCAGTACGTAGCAGTTGTACGCGTGGGACCATGCTACATGCAGCGCCCCGTTCATCTCTGTATTACCTTTACAAGTAATTGCGGCGCCATGAAGTGCAAAACCAACCCAACGGCGCGTTTTCAATGCGTCCGGGTCTGCATCTTCCTGTGCAACGCAGTCGCAAGGGAGCCATACATCCAGTCCGGACGGACTTTCCGTATACAGGGCCTCTGTAAATCCGAACTTTGCAGTTGTCTCATAGGTCGTGGCGCGACGACCGCTGTTCTGGTACAGGATCAGGGTCGTTCCTGCAAAGATCTTCTTCTTCTCCTTCTGTCCGTCTTTATCCTCCACTTCGATCTCCTTTGATCCTTCAATGGCCATTAAGCAGGTTTCTCCGGACACCTGTAAAACTTTCGGGACCTCACTGAGCTCTACGAAAATCTTACGGAAATAATCGCGGTCCGGTTCGTAGGTCATGAGTGCTACCTCATCGCTACTTTCTACCGCCAGTAAGACTGCCCCAATATGGGAGGACAGCACAGACAGGATCTTTAACTGACCCTGTTCGATCGGATGTCCGTCCTGATAAAGATTCCCGTCCGTTACGGAAAAGCCTGTCACAACAGTTTCCGGCGCTGCGTCCTTGGTGATGCGGAATGCCAGGTCATTTGCTGCTGTGATCTCTACGGTGTGGTCTGTGGATAATTCCACTTCACCACCCTCGTTCTCGACTATTTCTGCAGCTTCGGCCTTGGTCACTTTTCCTGCTTCGTCGCAGATCACTGCCGTGATGCAATACTGCTTGCCGTCCAGTTTGCTAATGATCTCCGTGCCTTTTCTTACTCTCGTAATCTTCATACTTTTTTTCTCCTTTGTTCTTTTTTTTGCATTTCGATGTTTCTCAATTCCTTTCATCTCATGCTATGCTCAGTATGGCGATGGATCTGTGTTAAAACACCGTATTTTCGCCACCTGCAAAACGGATATTCCTTTTGTATGACCGGACGGATCTGGCAGTCGCATCATTGTTTTTTGCGGATAACATTTTTTGGTCAGAAAAAGACCCGGACGCTTGGCCCGGGTCTTGTTTTTAGTCAGAAGTATTACGCAGCTGGCGCCGCCTTTCTTCCTTTCTTTTCCTTTTCTGCTTTCTTTTTTTCTGCTTCATGATCCACCGGATCATACGTTACACCGAGGAGTTTATGGACTTCCTCTAAGAACTGGTTGTTGGTATAACCGGTTTCTTTCGTGCCGAATGCGATATACTGGCCCGTGACGGTCAGTTCGTCCCTGGCACGGGTCATGGATACAAAGAGGAGACGTCTCGTTTCTTCGAGTCTTTCCTTCGCTTTCTTTCCGCTACTGTGCAGCCACTCGGAATCGTATTTGGAAATGCTGTTAAACACATATTCCCATTCCAGCCCCTTGGAAGAATGCGCAGTGGTCAGAACAACGCCTTCGTAACTCTGCTCCATCTTCTTTTCTTCTTTATCTCCGAACCGCTTAAACTCCATGACATATTCCAGTTCACTCTGAAGATCTTCATTATCATAAAGCTGTTCCAGGAAGTAAGCGTAAACTTCATCCTCTCCCCGGATCGCGTCCAGATATTCGTGGAACTTCGCGCGCTGAGCTGTAAACGGCAGATCTTCCATTGCCAGGAAATCTTCCCGCATCTGGTCCACCTGCTCGGTTAGTGTTTCATCATCCATCTGATTTAACAGGTCCCCGTCATACTTGGCAACCAGGTAATCAAAGTAGGATTTGGTCGCGTCCGGGTCATAGAATGCCATAGCCAGTGACATGGCGGCGTTCACGCGGCTGTTATCTTTTAATAGCAGCGGGTTTTTCATGACCCATGGAATCCCGTGCCTGGACAGCACTGCGCTCATGTCCGTGATCTCCGCGCGGGTATAAGCGATGAATGCAATTGACTCCGGCTGAACACCGCTATCAATCAATTCTTCGATCTGCGTCGCGATCCATTCGTACTCGACTGCCTTTTTAAAAAATCCCTTTACTTCTGTCCGGCCGCCGGCTCCCCTGGTAGACTGCATGGTCTTATCGACCTTTTCCGTGTTTAAGTCGATCAGCGCGTTTGACAGTTCGATAATCTCCTGCCTGCTCCTGCGGTTCTGCGTTAAGAACAGCTCTGTTCCGGACGCATTCAGCTTTTCAAAGAAATGAATCATGTTTTCCGGAGACGTATGGCGGAAGGAGTAGATCGCCTGCGCGTCATCTCCGACTACCATCAGGCTTTTACAGCTTTTACAGTTGCGCAGCCGGTTGATCTTATCAAGCTGCCCGTCATTGGAATCCTGGAACTCATCCACGATGATATGCTCGAATCCGTAACGCTCTTCTAAGTAATCCGGATGCGCATCCAGGAATTTATCTGCAAGCGGCTCCTGATCTGCGAACTGGATCAGGTTATCCTTTTTTAACTCCGCATCGTACTCTTTGTAGAGCTCCAAAAGATCCTGCATGGAGACATGTTCCAGGTATTTTGCGAGTCCTGTATCCGCGATGGCTGCTTCAAGCAGGTATGAGGCTCCCTGTGCGTCCGGATCCACTTTTTCCGTTTTGATGATTTCCATGATCTTCTGCGCGCAGCTTAAGGCGCCGCCGTCCATCGTGTAGTTCAAGTAATCCAGGCCTTGTACGGGTTTTTCGTCCATGAGTCTCGTTAAGATTGCGGCGCTTTTGACACGCCCTACGACCTTTGGCATCGCCTCAAACCCCAGCTCCTCATAATTTTCCTTGATGATCTGGTAATCAAAAGCGTTGAACGTCATGGCCATGATATCCGCTTCCGTGATGGCAAGTCCTCTCGCAGCTGTTTTCTTTACCAGACGCTCCTTCATTTCCGTTGCGCCTGCTTCCGTAAAGGTGATGAACAGCATTTTGTGCGGGTCCGTACCTTCGGCGAACATCCTTGCTCCACGCTCCGTCATACACTCTGTCTTTCCAGTACCAGCTCCTGCATTGACCTTACAGTAGCCGGACCTAAAATCAATGACTTCCTGCTGTTCGTCTGACGGGACGATCACGCCTTGTTTTCCGGACAGGGTTTTCTTTTCGTATTTTTCCGGAGTTTTCTGCCAGTAACACTGGGAGTGCATCTTGCAGTATCTGCAGGCATCCTCCGTGCAGGCATCTATGCCCTGTGTGAATTCATCCAACTGCGCAAGGAACTGCTCATCCAGTTCTCCTGGTGTAGTTGTCCCGCCGATGTAGTTTTCTTCTGTCAGGGTGACAATGTTTCCACCTTTCGTCTCGAAGAAGTCTTCATTTGCAAGTTCTGTTGCCTTGTCGGTTTTCTTCCTTAAAAAATAATAGGAAGCTTTTACGTCCATGGCTTTCCCTTCCGGGACAAACCGCCTTGCATATTTCAACAGGAAATACAGTTCCAGGCAGTTGTTTACGGATGCGTCCTGTTTTTTTCCGTTCTGGGTCACGGTCGGCTTTCCGATGCGGTATAACACCAATTCCACGCTGTGCGCAGTCCGGAACAGTACATCCGGCGTCACGGTCACTTCATAGTTTCCGGCATAGACTTTCGCGCGTTTAACCAGAGAGGCATGCCGTTTTTCCGCCAGGGCCGCGCGCTCCAGGATCGAGTATAAGCGCTTCGCTTTCCCATCACGCTGTTCCCCGAGCATCATCTGGTCATCGTCCAGTCCTTCGTCGATCAGTCCCCTGAAATCCTTGAGTTGATATTTTCCGGTCAGATAGCCCTTCATGATGTCCTTTGCAAGGATTGCTTCATCGAAGTTGGACTCTTTGACCGTATCCAGGAGCCTGCTGAGCCCATCATAACGCCGTAACGTGGAGCAGCGCTCCGCGCCGCGGAACTCGGAACTTTTCTTATGCACCAGATATGCGGACGCGGTATCATCCATCGTTTTCCATATCATCTCTTCCATGTTTCTTTTCTCGTTGGTTTCCATATTTCTCTCCTTTTTACATGCCAATCTGCAGAATATATTCCACGGTGGACTGTTCATCCTGGTAGACGATGACCTCGTCCATCATAAACCCGGAATACCGGCATTCCGCCCAGGTACACAGTGCTCCTGGCTGGATGGTCTGCAGTTTTCCAAAATTTAAAGATGAATCACATCCCAGATGCCCGTTATAATACTGATCCGGTTTTCCGGTCGCCACCTTACAGATAAACATAAGTCCGTATGCCTGGTCCCCGTTTGCCCATTTAGAGCCCGTCCTTGATGTGTATCCAAGTGATTTGATTGCGTCCGGAGCAAAATAGGTTCCAATTCCGTATGCCTTTCCGGTGGTCACCACATCCTTTGGCGGACGGTTCTTTAATCCAGTCGTCAGGATTGACCAGACGTTGGCATGCTTGGTTCCGTGGAAGAGATGGCAGATGCCGTTCTCTTTTCCATCACTTAAGCCTTCCCGTTTGGTAAATTCGTCAAATGCTTTTTCCGTTTCATGATTGATGACCCGGTATGCTTTCTGGTATTTGGATGCGCTCCCCTTTAAAAGACCTTTTAAGTACATTTCCTCTTCCGCTGTGACCGGGCGTACTTCCACGCCGTTTGCTTCCAGGATCGTTGTTTCTGCATGTTTCTCCAGCGTTGCGCCGCGTACCTGCGAAACCATGATGTCGAACAGGTCCTGCTCCTCGATCACGATCGCCGCAAAATCCTGCTTGTGCTTCGCCAGATGCTTGGATAAGTTATCCATACGTCTTGGGATTACCGCATACAAAAGTTTCAGCTTGTTGTTAAACTCCGGTACGCTCATTGCCCCATAGCCGGTTGAAAGCTCTTTCAAGATCTTTTCTCCCAGTTTGATCATTTCGTCGGAAATGTTATCGACACGGATAGTATAAGACGCTTCAAAGGTATACTTTGCGTATCGCAGCAGGTTTTCGATGAACGTGGATACGTCCGGATCCTCGATCGGCTTGTAGTCCGCCTGTTCGTTTCCTGTGCCCTTTGTGACTTCGATACGGTCCATTTTCACCGTTTTCGTCGCCATATACCCTCTGGCAATGCGTGATCGATAAATCCAGTCCCAGTCCGAATATGGATGGATTACAGATTTTGGTTTATAACGACCAATCGTAATCCCGACTCGCCCCTGCGTGACCTTCATGGTGCCATCCTTCAAGTTCTCCATGATGAAGATCTCGTTTCTTCCCCTTCCGGTCGCAGTTTCCTTTACGAATGTCATCTCCACATAATCCCGCGGGATTACTTCCGGCTCCGGCATCTGTTCGGTATCTAAGACCTCAGGTGTTCCTTTTCTTGTTTCTTCCATTTTTTCTTTCCTCCTGTTCCTTATGATATGTATGATTACGGTATCAGTATGGGTTTCGGACAGCGGGCTGGTATCCCGTTTTTTCGTTTTAGCATAAAAAGAATGGTGTTCCCCGGTAACACCCCTGTTTTTATGTGAGCTGTCTGATATCATTTTTGGATTCTCACGTTTTGGTGAATGACCGGATGTATTGGCCGGTTTGGGATACATCCTGAAGAGCAGATGGATTTTGTACCCGTCTGTTTTTGACCAAAAAGTGTTATCCGCAAAAATATATCTAAAAGAAATGATACATACTGATTTTATCGTAGGAAGCCGACGCAAAAGAAACCGCTTGCCCATCGACCCAGAGGACTTTCTTGAAGGATTTAGTGCCTGCCCCGTATGCACGGGGATGAACCTATTTGGGGATCGATAGTAGCAATTATAGCTTTGCCTGCCCCGTATGCACGGGGATGAACCAAGACAGGAAGTGTGCCTCGCGAGAAATCTGTTATCTGCCCCGTGCGCACGGGGATGCACCGATGATTATCGAGTGGACTGGAAAATTCTTGCCAATCTGCCCCGTATACGCGGGGATGCACCCCGACATACCATGTTGGCTCGCTCATATTAGTTAGCCCCGTATGTACGGGGATGCCCGGTTAAGGGCGCGGTTATATCCCGCTAAAAGTGACTGTAACCGGTCATTTGTAACTACAAATAATCTAATCACGAAAGAAAAGAGGAAAATTATGACTAACACAGTTCGATTACGCGGCATCGTCCGCGATCCATTTTATCTGGAAGATCGTGAGGATGGCGGCACATGTTATGTGACTTATGTATCCGTTATGCGCAATTCCGGCATTTCCGACACCCTGCAGGTGGTGATCCCTGCCTCAACACTGGATGGCGAAGCCTGCGATTGTTCCGGGCGGGAGGTTTCCTTCACCGGTGAATTCCGCTCCAGAAACCGTTTTGACGGTCTGAAGCGCCGGCTGGAGCTGTTTGTATTCGCCACATCTATGAAGTTCTGTGACGAATATCCCGGCCACGTGGATGTTTTCGGGCCGGATACCAATTATATTCATCTGGTCGGGACGGTCTGCCGCCCCTCCGCATTCCGGCGGACTCCGTCTGGCCGTAAGATCACGGATTTTTTACTGGCAGTGAACCGGAGTGCTCCGGATGACTACCACTCCGACTACATTCCCTGTATCTGCTGGCAGGAAGACGCGGAACGGTATGCAGACTTAAAACCCGGCGACTGCGTGGAGCTGACTGGGCGGGCTCAGAGTCGGCAGTATGTAAAAACTCAACCGGACGGGCGACATGATGTACGGGTAGCTTATGAAATCTCCGTCAAGAGAATGCTCCCGCTTGGGCGTGTAGAAAACCTGCAAAAATATGGAAAAGTGTTAGTACCTTCCGACTGCGAATAACGATACATATGCCCTGCCTGTGCAGGGATGAACCTCCGGCAGAGTTGCTGACTATATTTTCTTTTATCCACGGGAATGGATTGACGTTATCATCCATTCTTTTCCTCCTCGCTTTTGCGGGGTCTGCATACAAAAATCCCGGATGGATTCATCCGGGATTTTCTTGTGATAGTTTGCAATTAGGATTTTTGTTTCTCAGTTACTGTTTTTCGGGCGCTTCCGGTCTCACAGACTGTGTCGGCGCTTCTTCTGCCTTTGGCTGTACCGGTGCCTCAGGCTTCTGCTCCGGAGCCTTTCCTGTCGGAAGGCCTTCGATCTTGATGTTTCTGTCTGTCTTCGCAGTCAGGCTGTCTGCGCGGACGATCTCGCTCATGTCGATTCCGGTTGCTTCCTTGATGGTCTGGAAGGTCTGGGCCATGATAACCGGGACGTTACCAGTAATACCGGTCACGCCGGATGCATCACCACCGAAAATGGATACCTTTCCAATGGAAGATAATGGCTGGGCTACATTCTTCGCTACATCCGGGAGTACCTTAATGAGCATTTCTGCCATGGCTGCGCTGTTATAAAGCTTATACGCTTCTGCTTTTTCTTTCATGGCTTCTGCTTCCGCAAGGCCCTTCTGACGGATCGCCTCTGCTTCCGCTTCACCGACCATCTTGATACCTTCGGCTTCCTGCTGTTTCTTAAACTTCTCCGCCTCAGCAGTTTTTTCTGCTTCGTACTTTTTCGCTTCTGCTTCCTGTTTTCTCTTATACAGTTCCGCATCTGCCTGTTTGCGTACTTCCGCATCCAGCTTACGCTGCTGTACTTCCGCTTCCTGAGCTGCCAGTTCAACCATCTTCGTCTGTTTCGCAATATCCGCTTCGACTTCTGCCTCACGGATCTCTTTAGCGCGGAGGTTATCCTGGATCTTTCCGGCTGCATTTGCATCCGCCTGTGCCTTATCTGCTTCCGCTTTCAGTCTTGCCTTTTCCAGGATGTATTCATTATTCCTGCGGGCAATTGCCGTCTGAGATTCTACCTCTTTTTCGTTTGCGTCACGGTCTGCCTCCGCTTTTGCGATCGCGATATCCCTTGCGGCCTCCGCCCTTGCGATTTCCGCCTTGCGTTTCACGATCTCTTCCTGCTGGACACCGATCGCTTCGATGATACCATGGTCGTGTCCCTGCTGGTCTATGGCATCTTTGATGTCCTGGATGTTGAAGGTTACAATCTCAAGACCCATCTTGGCAAGGTCCGGTCTTGCGTTCTCCAGAACGCTTATCGCCATCTGCTTCCGGTTTGTTAAGATGTCCGTAATTGTCATTTCCGATACAATTTCACGCAGGTTTCCCTGTAAGACATCGTTAATCTTCATGGTAATATCTTCTTCGGACATGCCAAGGAAATTACTGATTGCAGCCTGCTGGCGGTGCCAGATATAGTCCTTGAAGTTCTGGCATTTTGCTTCCGCGATCTCCGTCTCGCTGACCGTGGAGTTCTCCGAAAAGACCTGGACAGTTACAACGGAATCCAGCCAAAGAGATACACATTCCTTGTTTTTTACACCGTTTTCTGGTGTCTTAACATCGACCTTTAACAGCCGCATGTTCAGCCGGTCCGCGCGCTGGATGATCGGGATGACAAAGACGCCACGGCCGATTACGACCTTCGGCTTGGAAAGTCCAAAGCCGGTGACGATGATTGCCATGGTCGGCGGTGCCTTCTTATAGCATAAGAAGGAAAATGCGAAGAACACTACGAGAAGGATCGGGATAAGAATGATTTTTGCTAACATAACAATTCCTTTCCGCACCGGATCCTGACACTGCAAACGCGTGTCAGGACTTCCGGTACACGTTTGCTTTTGTGGGTTGGTTTCGGATCAGGCAATCCCGGGGTTAACCCGGAATCTTCTGATTCTATGTGTTTTGCATTTTGCGCAAATTTTAGCTCCGTTCAATTCTTCGGATTACGCGTTCATTTTTTCCTTGAATACCTTGGATGGTTTAAATTTGGCATTACGGGTCTCCGGGTGCATACGCATCTCACCGGTTTTCGGGTTACGCATCTCGCGTGCGGCTCTGGTTGCGCTTTCGAAAGTACCAAAGCCAATTAACTGTACCTTGTTTCCTGCGGCTACGTCATCCATAACAACGGTCACGAAGTTTTTTAATACCTCCTCAACGTTTTTTTTGCTGATTCCGCTGTTTTCTGCGATTGCGTTCACTAACTCCTGTTTGTTCATGTTTGTTTTTCTCCTTTATGAATTTGATATTTCCCGGACCGGTCTGTTGCCGGCCCGGAAGAATGGGGATGTCATTCCCCAATAGCCTAACACCTTCAGTATGTTGCATCTTTATAAAACACATTTTTGCGGATAACACTTTTTGGTCACTTTCCGTATTTTTTTGTGTTTTTTGCAATTTTTTTCAAATTTCAGTTTTCTGTTTTATCAGCATCAATATATGGATCCACTTTATATACATCGCCCTCAAAATTCCACATTTGAATTTCTTTGCAAACAGCACCACACTTTCGGCACTTCACTAGATCTATCCACATCTGATCTACCTGATGTATTTCATCAATCCACTCTATTTCAGCCGGTTTCTCACTGATAGATTTTATAATGATGCTTCCACACTTTCCGCATGTCATACAGCGTATTTTCCCTTTTCCGTATCGAATAAGATTATATGCTGCGTATAAGCGATCTTTTAAATTTGGATATTTTCGTCCCATAATTTCTCCTAAATCTTAATTTTGCTTATCTCGTGATTTTCTTCTGGATTTCAAGAGATAGTCGCAAGATAAAACGTTTGCGAGTCCGCTATCAGTCAGCCCCTCGCCTCTGTAAATCCGACTTTCACGGTTGGCAGCACCGGCCTTATAGACTGATTTCATCCGGCTTCCAGTTCTATCATTTTAAGGTATCTTAATTTTCTTTATTCTCATATTGCTGTTCCTTCAATATTTTGATTGCTTTCTCGACATGCCCTTGTTGCAATCCTCCTGTATCCATGTTGTTTGTCCAAAACTCTGTTTTAACCAGATAGTTCCCTAACCCAAATACATCGTATTGCTCTTTTGGGAAATCATCATCAAGGATAACAAAGTGTACATCAGCATTGTGTGAATGTTGTTTCAGCCAGACGGCAATTTCTTTAGGTCTGTTTAAATGAATGACTGGGGTATAATCCACTATTTCCATATTATATGCGGCAAGTGAATCAATGAGATAGTTCCACATATCCATACAATCTTTATCCGCAGAATCTCTTATTGTTCGCCATGATGATGCTAATACAATTTTGGCATCGCATGTATGATATATTTTTGATAACAGCTGTACGTGGTGAACTCTAATCTCTGTATGTTCTAA
>ERZ1673743.4070-NODE-4070-length-10573-cov-3.915954_pt1 | contig 10573 bp, 5 predicted proteins | sample MGYA00580197_ERZ1673743 | MGnify/ENA primary metagenome ERZ1673743 (study PRJEB41218, sample SAMN15661795) | gut metagenome | host: Homo sapiens | place: Canada: London | collected 2015-08-20/2019-03-30 | study: EMG produced TPA metagenomics assembly of... | reverse complement strand
AAGATCGCACGGTCAAATACGATACACACTGCCGATATGACAACGGATACGATCAGGCAGATCAGTACAAGCTGATTAGCAACAATCTGACCAGTCTTTTTCTTCTTGGCACCTAACGCCTGTGCCGCTACTACTGCGCCACCGGTTGCTAGTGCATTAAATATGTAGATCAACAAATTGCTGATCGTATTGACAAGGGATACACCGGATACTGCGGTATCCCCGGCACCCGACACCATGATCATGTCAGCCATGCCTACAGTAACTGCTAAAACTTGTTCAATAACTAATGGCAAAACTAATGCAATCAGATATTTTTTGTCAAACTGAACTCGTGCTGTCGTCTCTTGCATATTCATTCCTCCATTCTTAAGAAATGTACTCTCGGAGTCTTCTCAAAACGAGTTATTTCGGCTGCATTTTTATGAAACGATTCCGAAACTACATATATCTTGTGTTCTGATAATTGCTAATTGTAAGTAGGCACTCATAAAAAGTCAAACGTTTTGGAAAAAATGCCAAAAAAATGTAAATATTGAAAAAAAAATGGATTTTTTTTGTATTTTTTACATTGCTTTTCTATCTTAATCGTATTAGAATGCAGGGCATAGCAGTCATAAGCAAATCAAAGCATGACCTCACACAGAACACGTTGACCCAGAATTTATGACTAAAAAGGAGTGTTGATTATGCAGAAATATGTAGAATTACTTAGAGAGCCAATGCAGGTAAAACCGGAAAGTTTACGAGCAGCCCGCCAGAAGAGCAGCTCTACACCACCTCATGTGTACCGTCTCAATTATAACGAAAGTCCTTATGGTTTGGGACCGGCATCACAGGCCGCATTAGAGGAAGCAATAAAAACTCCTTATGTGTATCCGGATTGGTTCTCTGTAGAACTTAAAACGAATCTTGCCGAATTGTATGGCCTTAAATTTGAAAATATCGCCGTTGGTCCCGGATCCAGTGCAATGATCAATATGCTTGGAGAACTTTTCATTAATCCAGGTGATGAATTCGTATTTGGTGATCCAAGTTATGAAGCATTTCGTGATGTTGCCAATGATTATGGTGCCGTTCCGGTCGCTGTTCCTTTGGATGATGATATGAACTATGACTTAGACGCTATGTTGGCAGCTATTACTGACAAAACGAAGATCTTAGTTGTCGTAAATCCTAACAATCCAACCGGAACTTTCATCGACTCTGCTAAGCTGGAAGCATTCATCCGTAAGGTTCCAAAGCATGTCATTACTGTAATTGATGAAGCATATATGGAATTTGTCGATGACCCAAATAGTTACAGTATGATGAAGCTGATCAAAGAAGAAATCGACCAGCCACTCATTATCATGAGAACATTTTCTAAGATCTACGGTATGGCAGGACTTCGCGTCGGCTATGTGATCACAAGTCCGGATATGACGGATCATTTCGGTAAATCCAGCAATGCCTGGAATGTAAGCTTCATCGGTCAGAAAACTGCTGCTGCAGCTACGAAGGACCAGGAGCATATTTCTATGGTACACGACATCAATGCGAAGGAGCGTGAGAAAGTCACTAAGGCTCTCTGTGATCTTGGCTGCCGCGTTTATGATTCACAGGCTAATTTCATACTGTTTAAGGCTCCGATCGATACAATGGAAGTTTATACCAAATTGGAAGAGCAGGATGTGTTGATCGGTGTTCACGTAGGCATGAACCGTGTCAGCCTTGGCAAACCGGAAATGAACGAAAAATTCTTAAAAATCATGAAAGAAATTCTCAAATAAAACTTAAAAACAATTGACATTATAAAAGCAGCTTGCAAGATATGATTTTATACCTTGCAAGCTGCTTTTAATTCTTTCGTAAAAGAAGCTTTGCCGTTCAGCTTATCTTTGATGGTTATATAATCACACCGTTCGGCTAAGTCAATCGTTCAACGTCATTACATTATGCAGTAAATAACAGCGAATGATCAATGCCATCTCTTCTGCCGTAGCAAAATCCGGCAGTCCCAGTAACTGTTCTGCTTTGCGAATGCGATAGCGCACTGTATTACTATGCTGAAACAACTCCTCCGACGTCTTTGCAAAATCACCATTATTTTTGACATAAGAAATAACGGTTTCCAATAAATTGACATCATGAGATGCATCATACTTTTGCAAAATGGATACGCTTTCCTCTACCTCATGGTATAGCATCGGATTATTTACAAGCGACATAACATATTTGTAAATTCCGATCTGGGAATACGCTGTATCCGTCTGCTCGAAAAACTGTCCGACGATATTTGCATTTTTTGATTTAATGATAGCCTCATTCAAGCGATCTAATGGCAAAATTTCATCACAAATACCAATATGATACGACTCAGGTAAAAAACCCGCCTCTACCAATATATCATTAATATGATGCAGCATATTCTGATAATCCTCCGGTATATTATCTTCCTGATAAGAACAGATCAGCATAATGCCATGCCCCATCTTTACAAAAGAATAATCGTGTACTTTTGTGTCACGATACTGACGGTACATTAACTTGTCAAAATATGTATGGATCTTCAAGTTGTTCGACATATCCCTCGATGTAATATTGGCCGTAATAATACTCGGATGAAAGTGCGGATTGATCTCCAATGCAATTTTTTCTACGGTAGACGGTTTATGTTTTTCGTTCACAATAGAATTTAATTTTTCCTCTGCAATAACATACTGCGCACGCGTCTTCATCGACTCATTGATACATATGATCAGATCTTCCATAAATTGCTCATAAAAAGAAAACAACGGTACATGATACAATTTCGCTAACTTGATAATATCTTCCGGCAGTTCCCGATCCGGCGGAATCTTAATTGCAATACCGGATACCTGCGTTTGGATCAAGGTACGGAGTGTCCCATTGACCAATTCCGGATCAGAATCAGCAAAGAAATAGGATAACAGTACAAAATATCCATAACCATATCCTTCATAATCGATCCGGCTGCTCTCATACTCCAAAATAACCGTCGCATTCACTAAATTATTAAGGTATTTTTCCCCACATATTATCTTAAAGTCCTTAAATAGGGACAGTTCCAAAATCTCGCTAATCTGAATCATAACTATCCTCCACGCCTATACAATCTTATACTTCCAATCATTAGGCATATCTGTGCATTGCGAATCATATTCGCATTTTGTCCGCCTTGGTGTCATTTTGAAAATATTATACCTTGGGTTAATATGCTTTGCAATGCCGAAATACTAACATAGAGATGATCGCCGTCAATCCTTCTGCAATCCAAAACGCATGCCATACTCCCGTCGCTCCTATTGCGTAACTCAACAACATCGCTGCCGGAATAATGATCACAATATAACGGCACAACGAGATTACTAACGATTGCATTCCTTTCCCTAATCCTTCTAATGCCCCGGAGGCTGTCACAGAGATCGCAGATGTTAGAAATCCTGCACTGATCAATCGAAGTGCTGTTTCTCCAACACGGATCGTCTCCGGAGTATGCGTAAACAGTCCCATTAAAGTTGCCGGGATCGTCATGCAGATCACCGTTCCACCTAACATGATCAAACCATTCATTACAAGAACAAGTTCAAAGATCTTTTTCACACGCTTGTGTTCTCCCGCACCGTAATTATAACCGATCAGCGGACGCATCCCTTGGATAATGCCATTCGCCGGCAGATATAAAAATGTCTGCAGCTTATAATAGATCCCAAGTACTAAAATATAGGCTTCGGAATACACTGCCAAAATTGCATTCAGTGCAGAGATCAACACGGAAGACAACGCCATATTTAAAGTCGCAGGAATGCCGATCGCGTACAACTTTCCGACCATATGTTTATCCGGCCGTAAATAACTTCTTCTCACATGTACCGACAATGGCCGTATTTTACAGATTACGAAATAAACGCACAGCGTTAATACCTGTCCGATCCCCGTAGCAAACGCAGCACCTCTGATCCCCATTTTCGGAAAAAATCCCAGTCCAAAAATCAGGACAGGATCTAATGCAATATTGGTGCAGCAGCCGATCAGCAAACTGATCATTGTCACTTTCATACGCCCCACTGCCTGAAAGATCTTCTCAAATGCCATGCTGAGCGAGACGACCAAAGCAAAAGAAAATGCAATATCGGAATACTGTATTCCTAAAGCTGCAACCGCTTCTGATCCGGTAAATAAACGCAGAAAAAACGGCATGATCTCAATACTAACTATGGTCAAAAGCACACCGTGCACTGCCGACAAAAGCAGTCCCTGCGTCGTTGCCATATCTGCTTTTTCATAATCCTTTGCACCCAAATAAAAACTGATAACCGCATTCATTCCAACGCCAAAACCAATACCGGCAGCATTGATAAAATTCTGTACCGGAAATACGAGTGATAGTGCCGTCATCGCGTCTTCACTGATCTTAGCGACAAAATAACTATCCACAATATTATATAAAGAATTGACAAGCATCGATATCACCATGGGAAATGCCATCGATACCAACAATGAAAATACCGGTTTTTCTTTCATAAATGTTTCATTCATAACAATATGAGTCCTTTCTGTTATAAAGAGTAACGCTCACAGCGCCTGACTCATTATAACAGAAGGACTCCTAAAAATCATCTGTTTCTAAGGTATCTTCTCAAATTTTACCGTATCATGATACGAAATTCACAACATTATTTCGTCTTTGCTGAAATAACACCGGACCACTTGCCAATATTTTTTCCATTTTTACTGACAGCACAAATCTTAAGATAGTATTTCTTAGATTTTTTCAATTTCTTAATGGTCTTTTTGGCGCTTGTCACCTTGATAACCTTCGTTCCCTTTACGGCTTTGAGTTTTCCGTTCTTTATCTTGGACAGTTTCTTTTTGCTTGTACTGTACGCAATACGATAGGTCACATTTTTCTGACTCTTCCAGCGAAGTGATAATGCCTTTTTCAGCTTCTTCACTTTGATCTTTGTAACCTTCTTCGGAGCTTTAGCAGTCTGTTTTGTGCCCGGATTTTTCCCGGCATTATTTATGCTGCCACCGTTATTACCGGTATTATTGTTTCCAGTATTTCCAGTGTTATTTCCGGTATTGTTTCCAGTATTACTGCCACTATTATTTCCACCGTTGTTATCATCTTCTTTCGGCGGATTCAAAATTGCTTCATCCTCATCGACCGGATCAGCTGCAAGCTCTCCGTCTGTCACCACCGGATCAACTTTTTCATAAGAAACCTGATCCATATCAAATGTCTGATCCCTGTACTCCTTACCAACAGTCATGCTGTCATCCGTATTGCTGACCGGTACCAATGTGTAACGATAGTCATACACTTTGTTGTTTTTCACCAAGTATGGATCTAACGTATCAAATCCACAAGACGCATTACCTGTTCCGCTGACTGCAGCATCGACAGTGACAAATGTTTTGGTAAGTGGCTTTAACTCGTTGACATGTTTTGCTTTGTCGAGCTGCTCTGTCATGAAATGTAAAGCAGATGCATTGACATCCTCATTGCCACAGATCAACATTCCGATTCCATTTGTTTCATTGTCAAGACGGATCCATTTCACACCTGTCAGATTTCCACAATCTTGAGGTTTTGCAAATGGATAGAACATCTTATTAACCGTAGAAGTATATGCTCCTACCCTCGTATAAGTCTGTCTGTCACAGTAACTTTCATCATCACCATTTCCATACCAAGAGACATTTTCTGTCCCTTTCGCAAGCGACAATCGTGTTCCAACTTTAATAAACTTCTTGACTTTTGTTTTCGTAAAGTCGAGTTTCATACGTACCGTTACCGCCCCAGTATCTTCGATCAAATAACTCATTTCTATCGTTCCCGGAGTCTTTGTTTTGCTGTCCAACAGATAGGAAGAATTCCATTTCGTGGTAAGCATATAATTACCATCTGTACTCTTTCCCACCGTTGGTTCGCCATCTAATGTCAGATAACTCATTATATCCTTGAAATGAGAAGAATCATTGTCAAGCTTTGCTCTGGAAATATTAGGCTTCGGACCTTCCTTCATGAGCAATTGGTCTTTGTAATAATAGGACTCCAGTAATCCCGTATCCAAATTCAATTTGAACCGGAAGTCTTTGCCGGATACTATAAAATAATGGCTCTGCTTCTTGATCTGCACATTCTTTCCATTCAAAGTATGTGCCACTTTTGTACTTTTAGCATCAATGGTGAATTGCGCATATGCAACTTCGTAACCTGCCTTCGCCCAGTCTGAATCTTCTTTTGTCTTTACATGAATATTAAGATAATAATCTGCACCAGACTTAAGCTGTTCCGGCATCACATAAGGAACCGTGATCTTTTTCTCCTCTTTCGGAAGAACTTCATCATTCAGTGTTCCCTGTGAAATGATCCGGTCATTTTCCTGCAATTCCCATGTCACATCATACTCGGACAATTTTGCAGAAATACTTTCGTTGCTTACCGTTAATTCATTATTTGTCAACTTATCCTGATCGGATTTAAACCAAAAGCTCTGGTATTGATATTTCACTTCCTTCAACTCTGGCTGTGGGTCGCGATCTGCAGACACAAGACCATTTTGGCAGAAGTTTTCGTCTCCGCCGGTGTCGCCCCAGTCACCACCGTATCCCAGGAAGTATCCATCTAACTGATTCAAACCGCTCTGATGAGCATCTTTACTGCTATAATAATTCCAATCTTTTTCTCCGATCTTGACTTTTCTGGACTGATCTACCCAATCCCAAATAAAGCCTCCAAGCATACTATCATATTTGCGGATAACATCCCAATAATCGCTTAAATTGCCGACCGCATTACCCATTGCATGATCATACTCATTCAGCAAGAACGGCATTTGACTCTTACTTGTACCATAACCGATAATGCTGTCCGGTGTATAATACATATGACTTATCATATCAATTGCCGTAGAGCCTTTGTCTCCACCACTCATACCTTCATAGTGAAGCATTCTGCTATCGTCGCGATCCTTAAAATACTGCACCATATGTGCAAATGCGCCGTTAGCATAATTACCATCTCTTTGTGTCCATCCTTGAGAGCTTTCGTTACCAATAGACCAAAACAAGTTGCTTGTCGTATTCTTAAATCTTTCGTACGAAGCAGTCTGTCTTGTCATTGCAGCCTTTTCAAGTGTTGCTATTGCATCCTCATCTGTGATCAATGCATGCGATTCATTATTCGATTCGCACATTAGATACAGTCCATATTTATCGCATAGATAATACATATAATCATCATTTGGATAATGCGATGTACGGATTGCATTGATATTATTCTGTTTCATCAACATAATATCTTTTTCATACACCTTTTTGGAAATATATTTGCCGGTTTCCGGATCGGTGTCATGTCGATTCACGCCTTTGATAAGAAGTCGTTTCCCATTTAATTTAACGGTATCATAATGGTCGGTTGCATTGTTATACTTTCCATCATTTGTCACTTTTGTCGATGTAAAAGTCAACTTACGAAATCCTACATTTTGACTCACACTTTCGTAATGAAGTTTGGAACTTTTATCATACAAAGATAATACCATTGTATACAGGTTTGGATGATCACTGTCCCAAAGTTTTGGATCTGTAATCTGCATCTGCAGTGACGTCTCTGTCTGTTTACCGGATGCGATTGCTGCAATATCTTCCTGCGTTGTAGCACATAAATTTCCCTGATCATCATACAAATTAAGCTGCGCGGCCATGTTCGATGATTCTGTTGCAGAATCATTGATCGTCTGCATTTTCACTTTAAGATCAGCTGTAGAATAATCGTCTGACAAATCTGTCGCTAATGTATAGTCCTGTACATGCACTGTAGGTGTACTTGTCAAATATACATCGCGGAAGATTCCGCCATCATAGATCATGTCTTGATCTTCCATCCATGTTCCATCGCAGAACTTATATACCTTCACGGCAAGTACATTCTCCTTGCCAGGATCGTTTAACGCATCTGTAATATCAAATGTGTGTGGATCATAACTATCCTCACTATAACCGATTTCCTTTCCATTAATATATAGATAATATGCCGACTCTACTCCACCTAAAGTAATATAAACCTTTCCATTCTTTTGCAGCATAGAATCTTTCACCGTGAAAGTTTTACGATAAAGACCCACGGGATTTTTCTTCGTTGGTGCCAATGGAAACTCTGTACTTTCTTCAAATGGCATCGCTGAATTCGTATAGATTGAGTGATCGAATCCATAGCTTGTCCAGCTGGCCGGAAGAGTGACCTTTTTCCAGCCATCTTTTGCATCCATCTTATAGTTCGTATTTTGAAATGCACCGACTGCTTCTGCTTTTGCCGGATTATCAAATACGGTCAGATCCCAGTCCTGTCCTTCTCCGGTAAGTAACTGGTAATACGACGACTTATCTCTTGCATAATCTTTGGCACCGGCATATGCAGATGCAATATCTGCATACGGAACCAAATTAGAACTATCCGGCAATGTATTCACCGAAGTAATATCTAAATTATTATCCTCTCCTGTCCATTCTCTGCCGGTAAGGGATTTTCTCGTAATCTTAGCTGCCGTAGAATCCGGCAGTTTTCCGTAATCAAATGCCTCACTCTTAAACTCTGTATCCGCCGCCTTTGCCTTATGTGGTAATGCAATCGACAATTGTGTCGGTAAACTGCTAAGCATCAGCGATATTGCAAGTACACCAGTGCCTATTCGCTTTCCCCATATTTTTTTCATCCTAATCCTCCATTCTGACATACATCATCTTATATATCTGCAAACGCCCGACTAAATAGCCGGGCTTGTTTGCAATTTATTTCTATTTTCGTGTTACACTATACTACCTTGATCGTTACCTTCGCTTGTTTCTTTCCAATCTTAATTTTCAGAACACTTTTGCCTTTCTTAACACCTTTTACTTTAATCGTACAAGTCTTTTTCCCTAAAGTTTTCTTCAGTACTTTAGCCTTGTTTTTTCCAGATAATTTTACACTCTTGATCTTATCTGTTGTTTTCGTATTTTTGAGTGCTGTTGTCAGCTTAAATGTCACTTTCTTGGTTTTTCCTTTTTTGATCACAACTGTTTTTTTCGTTGCTTTGATCTTCTTTACAACATTTGCTTTATTTGTTTTTTTAGAAATTGGAATAACCTTTTTGCTGTTGGTGTCAGGTGTTGCCGTTGGTGTTGCTGTATTCCCAGGTGTCGGTGCAGGTGTTTCTTGTGGTGTTGTCGGAACCGGAGTCGGTGTAACATCAACAATTGGTACTACCGGAGCTGCCTTCACCTCGTCGGATGCACTATATGCATAGCAAGCCTTAAAGTTTACATGAATCTTCTTTGTATTTGCGATGTCTTCCTGCTTTGCCTCTCCCAGTTGGAATACAAGCTGGATAGACGCCGCACTAATATCAGCACTTGAAATCGTCTTTCCAATTCCATCGGTCTCACTAGCAAAATCAAGTATTGCTTCATAAGTACCACTCTGGTCAATGGTTACCCCTGTTGGCTTACCAGATGCCCATCCTCCGATACCTGTTGCCCAAGTAAGCGGATATGCTTTATCCAAATCATAATTTGTAATGTCAAACACTACTTTTACTTTCGCAGTATCATCCGGTAACTGTGCATCGTCCAAAATATTTTTTTCTCCATCAAATTTTGAAAATAATTTGACCCAATGCTTGCCATTGTCTTTTTCATAGCTGCTTAACTCCTCTTCGTCAGATACCCTCGCCAGATCAAAACTGGTTTCGTGAACTGTTCCATCCTCACTCTGTGCAAACGGAATCTGTGTTTCTGACGCATGCACGGTCTTTACCACAGTAGCTGCCGGTATCGTCAGTGCTACAGCAAGCAGACCTGCCAAAATCATTTTGTGTGTTTTTTGTAATCTCATATTTTTTCCTCCTTTTAGCGGCTGAATTTTTTATAACCGCTTTTCTTTAATTTTTTCAGGTTCGCTCTTCGCACTGCTGCAGTTGAACCTTTTAATTTTATTTTGTGTTTACATCCTTTGTACGCATTTTTGGACACCTTTGTTAATTTTCCTTTTACAACAAATGTCTTGAGATTTTTCGCTTTTCGGAATGCATACTTTCCTATCTCTTTCACATTTTTTCCAAGAGTAACTTTGGAAGCCTTAATGCCCTGACACGCCTTCGTTCCAATTGCCGTAATACGATATTGATATGCTCCAATCTTGATCTTATCTGGTATAACCAAAGCAGCCGCTTTTTTGTACTTTTTGTTCAAACCGGACAACTTAACAGTTCCGGCTTTTTTCATTGTTGCTGCCTTAGTCACTTGATAAACTCCAATATTCTTATTGACCTTTGTTCCCCTTTTCGGGCTGTTCGGACGATCCGCTTTCGGCGTTTGCTGCGGAGCAGCTGTAGGTTTTACGGTTGGCTGCACGGACGGTGTCTGTGTCGGTTTAACGTTTGGACGTTTCGTCGGCTGAACATCCGGTTCTTTTTGTGTATGTTTAGCGCCTAAGATACCAACCATATCTACTGCCAATGTTCCATCTAATACCTCTACAGTTACTACATGCTTTCCATAAGCAAGATCTGTTACTGCAACT
>ERZ1673743.4065-NODE-4065-length-10579-cov-7.022235_pt1 | contig 10579 bp, 6 predicted proteins | sample MGYA00580197_ERZ1673743 | MGnify/ENA primary metagenome ERZ1673743 (study PRJEB41218, sample SAMN15661795) | gut metagenome | host: Homo sapiens | place: Canada: London | collected 2015-08-20/2019-03-30 | study: EMG produced TPA metagenomics assembly of... | reverse complement strand
CCTATTATCCGCAGCGGCGACGATCTGGTGGAGATCGTCACCAAGTCCGTTTTGGAGGCTGCCGCCCAGCCGGAGGATGGCTTTGCCATCCGGGATCGGGACGTAGTGGCTATGACCGAGGCCATCGTGGCCCGCGCTCAGGGCAACTATGCCTCCGTGGACGATATTGCCGCCGACGTGAAGGAAAAGCTGGGCGGTGAAACGGTGGGCGTTATTTTCCCCATCCTCAGCCGCAACCGCTTCGCCGTCTGCCTGCGGGGCATTGCCAAGGGTGCGAAGAAGATCGTCCTCATGCTGAGCTATCCCTCCGACGAAGTGGGCAACCACCTGATCGACCCGGATGTGATGGACGAAAAGGGCGTGGACCCCTACCGGGACGTGCTGACCCTGGAAAAATACCGGGAGCTGTTCGGTTACACCGTGCACCCCTTCACCGGCGTGGACTATGTGGCCTACTACATGGACCTGATCCGGGACTGCGGCGCGGAGGCGGAGGTCATCTTCGCCAATGACGCCAAGGCCATCCTGCCCTATACCAAGAATGTCATCAACTGCGACATCCACACCCGCAAGCGCACCAAGCGCCGCCTGATCGCCGCCGGTGCGGAAAAGGTGTTCTCTCTGGACGAGATCCTCACCGCCCCTGTCAACGGCAGTGGCTATAACGAGAACTACGGCCTGCTGGGCACCAACAAGGCCACCGAGGATACGGTGAAGCTGTTCCCCCGCGACTGCCAGAGCATGGTGGAGGCCATTCAGAAGAAGCTGTATGACGCCACCGGCAAGCATGTGGAGGTTATGGTCTACGGCGACGGTGCCTTCAAGGACCCCGTTGGTAAGATCTGGGAGCTGGCAGACCCCGTGGTGTCCCCCGCCTACACCGCCGGTCTGGAGGGTACGCCCAACGAACTGAAGCTGAAGTACCTGGCGGACAACGATTTCGCCGGTCTGGACGGCGAGGAGCTGCGGCAGGCCATCAAGGGCCGCATCGCCGCTAAGGACGGCAGCTCTCTGGTGGGCAACATGGTCTCCGAGGGCACTACCCCCCGCCGCCTGACGGACCTGATCGGCTCCCTGTGCGACCTGACCTCCGGCTCCGGCGACAAGGGTACCCCCATCGTCTACATTCAGGGCTATTTCGACAACTACACCAACGACTGAGAAAACAACGAAAAACAGACGCCGCTTCTGCATGAAGCGGCGTCTGTTTTTTATGGTTCGTCCTCCGGGGACAGCAGCCGCATGACGGATACCTCGTAAGCTGTCCGCTCCTCCGGGCCGGTTTCCGTCACCTTTCGATATACCCGGCTCTGGACCCGCCCCTCAAGGGACAAGGGCGCTCCCGCCTCCAAGGTACACACCTGTGACGCCACCTGTCCCCACGCGATCACCGGCAGGTAATCCGCCCGGCCGTAGCTCCGGGGCACGGCTAAGATCAGATCGCTGATGCTGCGGCCCAGCGGCGTCCGCCGGTAGATGGGCGGCTTGCACAATGTCCCGGTCAGCAGGATGCGGTTGACCGGCTCTCCCAGCCCCGGCTGAAGGGACCGAGCGTACACCGTCAGCACGAGACGCCGTCCGGGGCCGGACCGGTTGTTAAAAGAGCGGAGCTGTCCCTCTACCCGCAAGGGAACCCCCTCTTTCAGCAGCGGCAGTTGTGTCTGCCGCACCAGCAGGGGCAGACGGTCCGCCGTGCCGGACAGCCGGGGGACCTCCAGAATTTGACGGTAAAAAAGCTGGCCGTGATTTTCATGGGATGGCTCCGGAGCACCCACGGGGATCCCCTCCAAAAGCACTTCGTTTCGGGTCTGATTTGTCATCTCGTCCACCTCTCGGTTGTGATGCTCCATCCTATGAGGGGGCGGCGGGCCTTAGAACGAAGTTTACAAATATCGCCTTGTAAGTCGCAGTGCAAGCGGATATAATACCCTCATCAAAACGAAACGGAGGGACGGCTATGGCGAATATTCTGGATTATCTGGACTGGCGGGGGGATCTGACGCTGGCACAGGATCCGTTTAATGAAGTGGATAACCTGATCTTGGCGGAGCTGTCCTTCGTGGACTTCGGCGGCATCGTCCCCGGCCCCGGCGGGGGGAGGGCCGTGCCCCTGTGGAAGGCGGCGGAGGCGTATTTTGCCAAAACGGAAGGTCGGCCCATCGACATGGGCGTTCTGGTGCCCAATCAGATTCCGGAGCTGCTGCGCCGGGCGGCAGCCTCGCCCCGGTTCCGGGACATGAAGCTCAACGGCTTTGTGGACCATCTGGACACGGTGAAGGCGGAGCAATTCGCGGCTCTGGCGGCAGAGTGCGGGGATGGCACCGTCTACCTCTCCTTCCGGGGTACCGACGATACGCTGGCAGGGTGGAAAGAGGATTTCTATCTGAGCTGTATGCGGGAGGTCCCCGCTCAGAAAATGGCAGTGACATACACGGAGGCCATGGCCCATCAGTACCCCCGGATCAAGCTGCGGCTGGGCGGCCATTCCAAGGGCGGCAATCTGGCAGTGTGGGCAGGGGTGTTCTGCCCTGCGGCGGTGCAGCGGCGGATCGCCGCCGTCTGGTCCAATGACGGCCCCGGCTTTCACGAGGATATTCTGTCTCTGCCCCGGCATATCCGGCTGGCGGAGCGTATCCACACCATTGTGCCCAAATCCTCCGTGGTGGGGATGCTGCTGGAGCACGAGGAGGACTATACCGTGGTGGACAGCAGCCAGCAGGGCCTTATGCAGCATGATGGATTTTCTTGGGAGGTGCTGGGAAATCATTTTGTTCGGCTTCACAGTGTTACCCGGCAGGCTCAGTTGACGGATCAGGAATTGCGGGGCTGGGTACAGGGACTGACGGTGGAACAGCGGGAAAAATTTGTAGACAGTGCCTTTCGGGTACTGGAGGCTTCCGGCGCCCAGACCCTGACGGATCTGAAAGCAGACAGCTTTAAGGCGGTGCGGCCTATGGTCCGCGCCTTGAAGGATCTTGATAAAGAGACCCGGGAGGCTTTGCTGAAATTCATGAGTATCCTATTCATGAGCAACCTCCGCATGACGTTGGAGGGTATTCAGGAGGAAACTGAGAAGAGCCTTCTGCGGAACGGGAAAAAGGCGGAGAGATCCGCCGGGAAGAAGGGATAAACAACCGCAGATGCTCCAAACGGAACGTCCGCTTATGCCGACAGTGGAAAAAGCAACCGGCTTCAGACATAAAAAGCATCCACCCGTTATGACGGGTGGATGCTTTTATGCTTGGCCGGAATCCTGGCAGCTCCGTTCCAGAGCACGGCGGATATTGCCGTCCAGCAAGTGACCCAGATGGTCAATGTAGGCATCGGTGTCATATTTCATGCCGTTTTGCAGCCATAGAGCGGTCAGCCCGGACAGCGCGGCGGCATAGAATTCCGACAGGACACGGATATCCTCGTCATCCGCCGGGAGACCCTCGGCCTGATCCCGGATATAGGAGGTCATGGCAGCTAATGTCACTTTATGGTAGTAGCGCCGAAGCGTTTCCTGATTGCCCGAATTGTAGAGATGATACACGGCCCGCTTGTTCTGGGAGGCAAAGGCCGTAGCGTCCCGGAATGCTTCCTGCCAGCTGTCATACCGGCGCAGCTTGGACTGGAAATCCTGAATTTCCAGCTGAAGAATGTCCTCTACCAGTGCGTAGATATCCGCATAATAGTAATAGAAGGTGTTGCGGTTCACAGCGCCCTTTTCCGCAATGTCTTTGATGGAAATTTTATCCAGAGGGCGTTCGTTCAGCAGTTGGATAAAGGCCCGCCGGATGGCATTTTTTGTCTGTTGCGCCATAGCCCGCTCCTTTTGAAACAAATTTCCTTTTTCATATCCATTATACACGGAAACCGGACCAGTCTCAAGTGCGAGTTTTTAACGAAATCTTTAAGGTTTTAGGCACGGAGGCAATTTTGCCTGAACTTTTGCGGGGCATTTTCCCATACCATTAGGCACAGACGGCAGATATGCCCATAGTGGCGCCGGAGGAAACATGTTACACTTTCAGTATGGAGAAAAAGGGCGCATTGGGCGCTTTGAGGGAGAAGAGGTGCAATATGCGGCACGTTCTGACATCGGAAGCTGTGACCAGAGGTCACCCGGATAAGCTGTGTGATCAGGTGGCCGACGGGGTGCTGGACGCCTTGCTGACGGAGGACCCGGAGGCAAGAGCGGCCTGCGAGGCGGCTGTGTGGGAAAACCACCTGCTTTTGTTCGGAGAGATCAACGCCCGGCAGGAACCGGATTACGAGGTTGTGGCCCGGGAGGTGCTGCGGGACATCGGCTATGACCGCCCCGGACTGGGCTTGGATGCGGATCACTGTGACATTCAGATCCGCTTTCATCCGCAGTCACCGGATATTGCTCAGGGCGTCAGCCACCGTTCGGCGGAGGATACCGGCGCCGGGGATCAGGGGATCATGACCGGCTACGCCTGCCGGGAGACCCCGGAGCTGATGCCCTTGCCGGTCACTTTGGCAGGGGCGCTGGTGAAGCGGCTGGATCACATGCGGCGCTCCGGCGGGATGCCCTGGCTGCTGCCGGACGGCAAAGCTCAGGTCAGCGTGGCCTATGAGGATGGACGGCCCACCCGGATCACCACAGTGGTCCTTTCCGCCCAGCATACGCCCAACGTTCGCACGGATGCCTTGCGGGAGGTGCTGCGGCGGGAGGTGATTCTGCCGGTGCTGCCCCCGGCGCTGACGGACGAGGAGCCCCTGCTTTATATCAACCCCACGGGCCGGTTCGTCATCGGCGGCCCCGCTGGGGACGCCGGCCTCACCGGGCGGAAAGCCGTGTCGGACGCTTATGGCGGCGCAGCCCACCATGGGGGTGGTTCTCTGGCAGGAAAGGACCCCACAAAAATGGATCGCACCGGGGCCTATCTGGCCCGGTATCTGGCGAAAAACGTGGTGACGGCAGGCTTGGCGGACCGCTGCGAGGTGCAGCTGGCCTACGCCATCGGCCTTGCGGACCCCGTCAGCGTGTCGGTGAACACCTTCGGCACAGGTATGATCCGCGATGAGACGCTGGCAATCTGGCTGGAGGACCATGTGGATATGCGGCCCGGCGTGGTGATCCGCCGGTTCGGGCTGACCCGGCCGATTTACCGGGGACTGGCCGCTTACGGCCCCTTCGGCGAAAACGGCCGGGGGATGCCGTGGGAGCGGACGGATCTGCGCTTCCCGGCGCAGTTTTGACCTGTATTCTGCAAAATTTAAATAGAAGGAAGAAAGTAAGATGCGAAATCCAGTGAAAACCGCGAAAAGACAGCTTCTGCGTGTAGGAAGCTGCGCACTGTCTGCCCTGATGGTGCTGGGCTCCATCCCGGCGGCCGCCATCGGGGACGGCGTGACCGCCACCTATGACGAGGCCTACTACGCCATGACGGACTACTACGGCAATCTCACCGACGGCAGTGTGGTAAAGAGCTACCGCACCAACGGTATTGCCACGCTGACAGACTACGGCGATTATGATGAGATCATCAACCTGACCGACGGCACGGTGCCTGCCCGGAACGGTGGCATGACCACCTTCCGGCTGGACGAAAAGGCCCTGCCCGGGACCTTCTACTTCGAGGGCAAAACCACAAAGCCCTTCCAGCAGCTTCCTTGGACGATCTCCATGAGCTATACCCTCAACGGTGTGCCTACCAAGGCAGAGGATTTGGCGGGACAGGCCGGCGTGGTGGAAATCCGTCTGGACATCGTGCCCAATGAACGGGCCAGCGAGTATGCCAAAAACAATTACACCCTGGAAGCCATGGCGATCTTCAATCAGGATGACATCCTGTCTCTGGAAGCCCCCGGTGCCCAGGTGCAGCTGATCGGCAACCTGCGGGCGGTGCTGTTCCTCGGTTTGCCCGGTGAGGAATGCCACTATACGATCCGGGTAGGCAGCGAGGACTTCGCCTTTGGCGGCATGACCTTCCTGATGGTTCCGGCTACTCTGAGCCAGTTGGAGGAGATCGCCAAGCTGTCTGAACGGAAGGACAATCTGGAGGACAATTATAACAAGCTCTCCGGCAGCATGGATTCCCTGCTGGACGCCATGACAGCCATGACCGGCAGCCTGAACGCCTCTGCCAACGGTCTGGAGCAGCTGAATAAGGCCCGGGGTATTTTCTCCGACGGCAAGGGCGTGATCTATTCCGGAACGGACGCTCTGCGGGAGGATCTCTCCAATCTGGCGGATGTGCTGGAGCCGGTGGAGGGGCAGATCGAAGCCCTCAGCAAGACAATTTCTGATTCCAAGTCCACCCTGCGTAGCATGACCAACACAGTCTCCGACCTGAAGGGTGATCTGAAGGATGTGGAGAGTGCCCTGAGAGATCTGGAAGACGGCACCGGCGATGTGCGCAAGGTGTTCAGTGCGCTGGGCAGCCTGCGCAAAAGCCTGAAGGCGCTGCAGGAGGCTCTGGGCGGCACCGTAAAGGACACCTCCGGCAAACTCGATGAAACCATCGACAAGAACCAGAACGTCGGATCCACTACTGTCAATCAAGTAAAGGAAGCGCATAGCGCCTATGTAGAAAAAGACCGCAAGACCTTCTATCAGGATCTGTTGAAACTGAAGGGCACGGATACGGCGGAGGCAGCCGCGACAGTGCGGAAGATCATGGCAACCCGTCAGGAACTCAGCAATCTGAAAACAACGCTTGCACAGGTTGAGGCAACGCGTCAGCAACTGCAAGAGCGGTTGGAACAGACCCAGCAGAAAGATCCGGAACTGAATAGCCCAGAAGCCAAACGGCTTCAGGCTGGAATTGCCGAATGTGACGAAAACATCGCCAAGATAAAAGCGGGGATACAGCAGTATGAGGCAGGCTTAGAGGCCTCTGGCGCGAACCGGCTGGAAACCGCTTATCAGGCAAAGTCTCAGATGACCTTCCAGCAGTTTTGCCAGCAGGTTCTGGGACAGAGTGCCGCCACAGCCAAGCAGATGAACGATCTGTGGCTGGTGTATGCCAGCGGCAAGGTGGAGTATGATAAGGATTCTCCCACCGGTGCGGAAACTCCCGACCAGGGAGGGACTCTCTCCGGCGAGTTGCTGCACAACGATCCTGAGGACAGTCCTGAGAAGGACACCTCCGGCGGGGACAGTGCGCCTTCCGGCGATCATTCCGATGGTTCGTCCGAAAAAACACCCGGCGGCAGCGGTTCTGAAAGCACGGACGGAACTGTGGAAGGCTCTTCCACGGACACCGGAAACGGGAGCGAAACTGGCGATAGCGGTGCACAGAATCCGCCTGATTCCTCCAACACAGAAGAAACCGGTTCCGCAAATACCGGCAGCGGAGATGGATCTGCCAAGGATCCCACAGACGCCCCAAAACCGCCCGCCCCTGAAAACCCGGGAACTGAAACGGAACCGGATGCGCCGCTGCCCCCCAGTGAGAGTGTCGGCGGTGCGGTGGTGGACCTGATCTCCGGCGGTCTGGACAGCGCCATGGCGGAGATCGCCAAGCTTCAGAAGTCACTGGCAGGTGTGATGAATAGATTGAAGGATCCCACCAGTCAGGTGATCAGCGACCTCAGCGCTCTGTGCGGCCAGATCGAAAACCTGTCCTCTTTGCTCAACAGTGCCGAGGACCTGTCTGCCGCCATCCGCCATTCCTCTGCGGACCTCCGGGATATCTTGGATGATGTGGAGGATCTGCAGGACATTCTGGATGATTACGAGCCGGTTTTGCAGGATACTCTGAAAACTGTCAGCAGCCTCAGCACCAGTGCCATCAAGACCATCCGGGATACGCAGGGCCTCATCAGCGACACAGAGGCTCTCATGAAATCCACCGGCGCTACGCTGGATGACGGCACCAAGCAGACTCTGGAGGGTCTGGCGGCCGTCCTGCGGAGCACTGCCAAGACCATGGGCACCGCCGGACAGATCAAGGATGCGAAAACCAGCATCTGCGACATCATTGAGGACACCTGGGACGAGTACACCGGCGATGTGAACAACCTGCTGCTGATGGATGCCACCGCCGAGGCCGTGTCTCTCACCGACAGCCGCAACCCCTCTCCTGAGAGCATTCAGATCTTGATCCGCACTCAGGAGATCACCATGCCGGACGAGGATGAAACGGAGGCTGAGGCCGCTGCGGAGGTGCAGACTACCTTCTGGGGGCGTGTCGCGCAGATGTTCAAGGACTTCTGGGCGGCCATTACCGGCCTGTTCGGCGGAAAGGATTGATCGGCCATGCTGGAAAAAATCGCAAAATGGTTGACCCGCAAGCCGAAGCTGGTGGCCATGATGGCGGTACTGATGCTGATTCCCGCCGCCATCGGCTATATTTCCACCCGCATCAACTATGACATTCTGTCCTACCTGCCGGAGGACCTGGAATCCTCTCATGGCGAAAAGCTGCTGGAGGAGCCCTTTAAAATGGCGGCTACCAGCATGCTGGTGGTGGAGAGTATGCCCGCAGGCTATACCAACAGCCTGCTCAATGACATCAAGGCCATTGACGGTGTTTCCAATGCCATCTGGATCAGCAACCTTATGGGCATCCAGATCCCCACGGACATGATCCCCGCCAACTTCCGGGATATGTTCTTCGCCGGAGACGCTACCATGATGATCATTCAGTACAGCCACCCCGGCGCCTCGGACGAGACCATGGAGGCCATCGAGCAGGTCCGGCGGGCCTGTAATGAAAAGTGCTTCCTGGCGGGCTTCTCCGTGGTCATCAAGGACACCCGGGACCTGATGGACAGCGAGCTGCCCATCTTCGTGGGCCTGGCGGTGCTGCTGGCCCTGGTTGCCATGATGGTGACGCTGGAATCCACGGTGCTGCCCTTTATCTTCCTGGCCAGCATCGGCTTTGCCGTCATCTACAACTTCGGCAGCAACATATTCCTGGGGGAGATCTCGTATATCACCAAGGCTATCGCCGCTGTTTTGCAGTTGGGCGTCACCATGGACTACTCCATCTTCCTCTACCACAGGTACGAGGAGGAGCGGCCCAATTATGACGATAAACGGGACGCCATGGCCCAGGCCGTTGTGGCGGCCTTTCGGTCCCTGTCCTCCTCCAGCCTGACCACCGTGGCGGGCTTTCTGGCCCTGTGCGTCATGCGGCTGACGCTGGGGCGGGACATCGGCATCGTCATGGCCAAGGGCGTGGTGCTGGGCGTGGCTACCGTTATTCTGGTGCTGCCCTCTCTGGTACTGATCTTCGACAAGCAGATCACCAAGCACAAGCACAAAAGCCTGATGCCCAGTTTCGACAAGGTGAACAGCTTCATCCTGCGGCATAACAAGGTCATTATGGTGATTTTTGTGCTCCTGTTCATCCCGGCCTACTACGCCCAGTCCCACGCCGGAATCTACTACAAGCTGGACGAGTCCCTCCCCCGGGACCTGCCCTCCATCGTCTCCAACGAAAAGCTGAAAAACGACTTCGATATGGCTACCTCTCACTTCATCGTCCTGCGGGACGATTTGAATCCGGCGGAGATGAGCGACATCGAAAACCGCATGGAGGAGGTCAAGGGCGTTACCTCCGTGGTGTCCTACCATAAGATGCTGGGTACCGGCATTCCTGACTTCTTCATTCCAAATGAGGTAAAGGATATGCTCAAGCAGGGGGGCTATCAGCTGATGATGGTGAACTCAAGCTATTCTCCGGCCACCGACGCAGTGTCGGCCCAACTGGACGAGATGACCGCCATTTTGAAGCAGTATGATGAAAATGCCATGATCACCGGCGAGGGTGCCATGTACCGGGATCTGATCGACACCACCGCCGTGGACTTCGTGGTGGCAAACTACCTGTCCATTGCCTGTATTTTCATCATCGTGGCGTGGGCGTTCAAGTCCATCACCGTTCCGGCGGTGCTGGTGGCCACCATTGAGCTGGCGATCTTCCTGAATCAGGGTTTCTCCTACTTCTCCGGCGCTTCCACGCCTTTCATCGCACCTACCATCATCAGCTGCGTGCAACTGGGCGCTACGGTGGACTACGCCATTTTGATGACCTCTCGGTTCCAGGAAGAACTGCAAAGCGGCAAGAACCGGAAGGAGGCTATCCGCATCGCAGCGGATTCGGCGGACGCTTCCATCATCACCAGCGCGCTGGTGATGTTCTGCGCCACTTTGGGCGTGTCCTTCGTATCTTCCATCGACCTCATCGGCGCCATCTGCATCATGCTGGCCCGGGGCGCGTTGATCTCCGCCTGCATCTGCCTGTTTGTGATGCCCGCCGTGCTGTACGTCTGCGAGCCGGTGTTCAGCAAGACCACCCTCCACTGGCGGACCCCGGCCCCCAAGAAGGCGTCCAAGACCGCCAAGGCGCTGAAAGCCGCCTCCGGCAAGCTGCCTGCCCGCAAGGAAAAAGCGGCGCTGCCGGAAAAGGGAACGGAGCAGACCGAGACCACGGAGCCTGCGGAGGCAGCCGATTCGACAAAGCTTGCCGCGGAATCGGAAACTGAAGCAGACGCGGCGCGGGATACTGCCAACGTCTGAGTTTGGAAAACCATAAAAAGCGTCCGTCAAACGGCGGACGCTTCATCGGGGTGAAAAGACTTTTCACCCCGATGAGCAAGTTTTCAGAACTTTATAAAA
>ERZ1673743.4061-NODE-4061-length-10586-cov-4.666983_pt1 | contig 10586 bp, 8 predicted proteins | sample MGYA00580197_ERZ1673743 | MGnify/ENA primary metagenome ERZ1673743 (study PRJEB41218, sample SAMN15661795) | gut metagenome | host: Homo sapiens | place: Canada: London | collected 2015-08-20/2019-03-30 | study: EMG produced TPA metagenomics assembly of... | reverse complement strand
GGCGTCCTTCGGACGCCACTGCGCCTTAAGTTAATAGCATTGTGTAGCGACCCTACAATGAGATGCGGCACCGAGAGGTTTCCGGGCCCAAATGCGCCCCACACATATAATATAAATATTGTAAAAAGTAATCTTTCAGGAGTGCTTGAACACCTCCTTTATCAAAACAAGAGACATGCAGAACCTTAATGAGAAGGCGGCGCAGGGCGCCGCTCCACTTTTGCGGCAACAGGTATCGGTGCCGCTGATGATGCTCGCAGTGCTGTTCGTGACATGCATCATCATAGCCAATCTTATCGAGATCAAGACCATCGACCTTCCCGCCGGATTCACCGTCACGGCAGGCATGGCTGTATTCCCGCTGTCGTATATCATCAACGACTGCGTAACCGAAATCTACGGTTTCGCGCGCGCACGGCTGGTGATATGGCTCGGATTCGCCATGAGCCTGATGGTGGCGCTGTTCCTAAACCTGGCCATCGTGTTGCCCGGAGGCGCCGACTGGCAGTCGCAGCAGGCCATGGAGGCCGTCTACGGCGGTGTACCGCGCATCATGGCCGCCAGTTTCGCCGCCTTCGTGTGCGGCTCGCTAGTCAACGCCTACGTGATGGCGCGAATGAAAGCCGCCGCTCCCGCCGACAAGGTACTGGGTTACCGCAGCTTTTCGGCACGCGCCATAATGTCGACCCTGTGGGGCGAGGGGGTCGACTCGCTGGTGTTTTTCCCCTGCGCGTTCGGGGGCGTGCTGCCGTGGCGTGTGATCGTGTCGCTGATGGTGACACAGACCCTGCTGAAAACGCTCTACGAAATCATCATCCTGCCAGTGACGATACGCGCCGTGGCCGCGTTGCGACGCATCGAAAACAACGGCGCCGGCCCACGTAAACAGGCCACTGATAGAGCATTGGTTTAAAAAATTTGTGCTTTTTTGACCACTTTATAGCGCTCGATTCAAAAAAAAGTGCGATATTTGCAACTGCAATTTAGCCCGCATCTCGAAAGCGGGCGTTATTTTGCTGTAAAACAGATAGTTTCGCATAAATAATACAACAAAGAAATATTAACAGCAACTACCAGCTATGACAAAAGCAGAAATCGTAAACGAGATTTCAAAAACCACCGGCATCGAAAAAGCCGCCGTGCTCGAAACCATCGAGAAGTTCATGGAAGTCGTTAAAGACTCTCTGGCCAACGGCGAACCCGTCTACCTGCGTGGTTTCGGCAGCTTCATCATCAAGACCCGCTCGCAGAAAACTGCCCGCAACATCTCTAAGAATACAACCATCATCATCCCCGAGCACAACATCCCCGCTTTCAAGCCCGCAAAGTGCTTCATGGAGGATATCAAAGGCTAATTCCCATTTTCACCAACCATATCAAATTTTCTTACTATGCCCAGCGGAAAGAAAAGAAAAGGCCACAAAATGGCCACCCACAAGCGTAAAAAACGTCTGCGCAAAAACCGTCACAAGAAGAAATAAACCGGACTGACATTTCCGGTCAGATTCTTCAAGATATATGACGCCGGCGCCGGCACCACCCCCCTGACGGTGGGCCACGGCGTCGGTGTCACGGTTTTTTATCAATCCTGAAACACATGAAAAGCGAATTAATCGTTGACGTTCAGCCCCAGGAGGTCTCGATAGCCCTGCTGGAAGACGGTCGCCTGGTCTCTCTGCAGAAAGAGAGCCGCACGGTGGCATACGCCGTCGGCGACATATACGCCGCAAAGGTCAAGAAACTCATGCCCGGCCTTAACGCGGCGTTTGTCAACGTCGGCTACGAAAAAGACGCTTTCCTGCACTATCAGGATCTTGGCCCCAGGTTTTCAACCTACTCGCAGTTCCTGAAAGAGGTGCTCGACGACAAGAAGACGTCCGTACCCCTGCTTTCCAAGATAAAACTGCAACCCGACATCGACAAGCACGGCACCATCCCCGACCAGCTCACACAGGGTCAGGAACTGCTGGTGCAGATTGTCAAGGAACCCATCTCGACAAAAGGCCCCCGACTCACGACAGAAATCTCGTTCACCGGCCGTTACATGGTGCTCATCCCCTTCAGCGACAAGATCTCGATCTCGCAGAAGATACGCACCACCGGCGAGAAACTGCGCCTGCGCCATCTGGTCGAGTCAATCAAGCCCAAAAACTTCGGCGTGATCATACGCACGTCGGCCGAAGGTAAGTCTGTAGCCGAACTCAACCACGAGCTCAAGACACTGTTGAAATATTGGGACGACACCATCGCCAAAGCGCGCACAGCCCCCGTGCCCTCGCTCATCTTCGAGGAGGAGAACCGTGTGGTAGGCGTGTTGCGCGACATTTTCTCGCCCGAGTTCGAGGCCGTATATTGCAATGACCCCGACACCCTGGCACAGATAAAGAAATATGTCGAACTCATAGCGCCAGACAAGAGCGATATCGTAAAGCTCTACAAGAAAGAGGAACCTATATTCGACCATTTCAACATCACCCGGCAGATCAAATCGTCGTTCGGCAAGACGGTCTCCTTCAAATCCGGCGCCTACATCATCATCGAGCACACCGAGGCACTGCACGTCATCGACGTAAACTCGGGCAACCGCACCAAGGCCGGCACCGACCAGGAGAACAACGCCCTTGAGGTAAACCTGCGCGCCGCCGACGAGATAGCGCGCCAGCTGCGCCTGCGCGACATGGGGGGCATCATCGTCGTCGACTTCATCGACATGAACAAGCCCGAACACCGCCAGGCCCTCTACGACCACATGCGCGAGATCATGGCAAATGACCGCGCACGGCACAACATCCTGCCCCTGAGCAAATTCGGTCTCATGCAGATCACGCGCCAGCGCGTGCGTCCGGCCCTTGACATCGTCACCACCGAGGCATGCCCCTCATGCTACGGCAAAGGGGAGATACAGCCCTCGCTGCTGTTCACCGACACACTTCACGACAAGCTCACCTATCTGGTCAACGACCTTAAGGCCCGCAACTTCATCATGTACGTGCACCCGTTTGTCGACGCCTACCTCAAGAAAGGACTCATCTCGATGTACCGCCGCTGGCGCATGGGACTCGGCGGAAAATTCAAGATCCTCCCCTCCGAAGAACTGGCCTACCTGCAGTACCGCGTTCTCGACGAGAACCGCCAGGAAATAGACCTCAAGGAGGAGAAAGACCTCGACAAAGCCTCTGCCTCCAAACAGAAAACCAAAGCCAAGAACCGGGTAAACCAGGAATAACGCCTGCCCCGCCCCACCCTACAGCGCGCACGACCCCACCCGGGCCGTGCGCGCAAGCGTTTTCAGCTATGCAATTATCGCACTGCAAGCAAAATATTGGTTAATAATAAGTAAGTCTCGACAGAAAGTATTATATTTGCATAGTTAATCTTTAAACACTAACAACCGATATGTCAAAAGTAACAGTCGTAGGCGCCGGCAATGTGGGCGCCACAACAGCCAATGTACTGGTAACTACACAAGTAGCCGACGAAGTTGTCCTGATCGACATCAAAGAGGGCGTTTCAGAAGGCAAGGCCATGGACATCATGCAGACCGCCAACATCCTGGGTCTGCAGAGCCGCCTGACCGGCGTGACCAACGATTATGCCAAGACCGCCAACTCTGACGTGGTTGTGATCACCTCGGGCGTACCCCGCAAGCCCGGCATGACCCGCGAGGAGCTCATCGGCGTCAATGCCAAGATCGTGAAATCAGTGACCGAAAGCGTGCTTGCCCACTCGCCCAACGCCATCATCATCTGCGTGGCTAACCCGATGGACACCATGACATATCTGATCCACAAGATTTCGGGTCTGCCCAAGAACCGCATCATCGGCATGGGCGGCGCTCTTGACTCGGCCCGTTTCAAATACTTCCTCTCGCTGGCTCTCAACGCCAACGCCACCGAGGTCGAGGGTATCGTGATCGGCGGCCACGGCGACAAGACCATGATTCCTCTGACACGCTATGCTGCTTACCGCGGCATCCCCGCATCGACCCTCATCCCCGCCGAACAGCTCGAAAAGGTAGCTGCCGACACCATGGTAGGCGGTGCAACCCTGACCAAACTGCTGGGCACATCGGCCTGGTATGCTCCCGGTGCCGCAAGCGCACAGATGGTAGCCGCCGTTCTCGGCGACCAGAAACGTCTGATCTCTTGCTCGTGCCTGCTCGAAGGCGAGTATGGCGAAAGCGACCTCTGCATCGGCGTTCCCGCCATCATCGGCCGCAACGGTATCGAGAAGATTGTTGAATTCGACCTCAACGACGCCGAGAAAGCCCTCTTCAAGGCCAGCGCCGAGGCTGTTCACGCCACCAACGCCGCCCTCGCCGGCGCAATCTGATACACCCGGCCCGTATAACAGATAAAAAGCATGTCTGGACACTCCGCGTCACCGGTGACACGGCCGCCAGACATGCTTTAATAAATTAAATACCACCCTATTATGAAAATTCTGAAATATCTGCTTGGCGCCGCTGTGGTCGTTGCCCTGTCGACCGCATGCTCGTCAAGGACCGAAACCGCCAAAGCCGACGAGAACGCCGCTCCCGAGGCTACAGAGAACACCCAGGCCGCACCTGTTACGGCCGATGGCGTAATCAAGCTCAAGAAAGGCGAGACACTCCCTGTGGCCCAGGGCAAACCGGTGATCATCGACTTCAACGCCACCTGGTGCGGTCCCTGCCGCAAATTCACCCCGATTTTCGAGGAGGCCGCAAAAAAATATGCCGGTCAGGCACTTTTCTATGCCGTCGATGTTGACGTGCACCCCGAGATTGCCGCCCAGTACGGCGTTGAATCAATCCCCCAGGTAAGCTATGTAGCCGCCGACGGCGCAGTCACCAAAGATGTGGGCCTGATGACCGCCGAAGATTTTGACGCCCGCGTCAGCGCCCTCGTAAAATAAGCGGTTACCCCGCAACGTTATGAAGATGCAAGGATGCACCTGTCTGTATCAGGCAGGTGCCATCATCTTCTGTATTTCATCGTAGGGTCGCTACATGTAGCGACTGCCCCAACGGATGCACCGCAACCGCCATGTGCCTCCACGCTCCTGTCACCGTAAGAACCGTTAAATGAAAGAATTTTTCAAGATATTGAGGCGTTTCGTGCCTCCGTACAAGAAATATCTCATACTCAGCATCATCTTCAACATTCTGGCAGCTGTGCTGACCCTGTTTTCGTTTGCAGTCATCATCCCGATACTGCAGATGCTTTTCAAGGTCAACGACCAGGTCTACACCTACATGCCCCTGGGCAGCGGCTCGCTGAAAGATGTCGCGGTCAACGATTTTTACTACTACACACAGGAGGCCATAGTCAACTACGGCCAGGGAATGGCCCTTGCATGCCTGGCAGCCCTGCTGGTGGTGATGACGGCCTTCAAGACAGGTGTGACCTATCTGGCCACATATTTTGTGGTGCCGATGCGCAACGGCATCGTGCGCGACATCCGCAACCACGTGTTCGACAAGATCGTGACCCTCCCCATCGGATTCTTCACCAACGAGCGCAAAGGCGACGTCATGGCCCGCATGAGCGGCGACGTGGCCGAGATCGAGAACTCCATCATGGCCTCGCTCGACATGATGTTCAAGAATCCGGTGATGATCATCGTGTGCCTGGCCATGATGATAGCCATATCGTGGCAGCTCACGCTTTTCGTGCTCGTGCTGCTGCCCATAGCCGGTCTGGTGATGGGAAAGGTAGGCAAGGCGCTCAAGCGCAAGTCGCTCGAACAGCAGAACCAGTGGGGTCTCCTCATGTCGAACATCGAGGAGTGCCTGGGGGGTCTGCGCATCATCAAGGCCTTCAACGCCGAGGCCAAGGTGCGCGGCAGGTTCCACTGCGAGAACCAGGTGTTCTACAGCCTCTCGAACCGCATTGCCCGGCGCCAGAACCTGGCGCACCCTATGAGCGAGTTCTTAGGCACCACCGCCATCGCCATCGTGCTATGGTTCGGCGGCACGCTGATTCTGACCGGTGTCTCGTCGCTCAACGCGGCATCGTTCATCTACTACATGGTCATCTTCTACTCGATCATCAACCCGGCCAAAGACCTCTCGAAGGCAATCTATTCGATTCAGAAAGGCCTGGCATCGATGGTACGTGTCGACAAAATCCTCTCGGCCGACAACCCCATCAAGGATCCGGTAGTGCCCAAGTCAATCGAGAAGTTCCGTGGCGACATAAGCTACCGCGGCGTATCGTTCAGCTACGGCGACAACGAGGTGCTGCACGACGTCAGCCTCGACATTCCCGCCGGCTCCACCGTGGCGCTCGTCGGACAGTCAGGGTCGGGCAAATCCACCTTTGCCGACCTGTTGCCGCGTTTCTACGACGTCAGCGCCGGGTCAATCACCATCGACGGGGTGGACATACGCCAGATGGCCGTGCACGACCTGCGTTCACTGATGGGCAACGTGAACCAGGAGGCCATACTGTTCAACGATACATTCTTCAACAATATAGCCTTCGGCGTCGACAACGCCGACATCGAACAGGTGCGCCAGGCTGCCCGGATCGCCAACGCCGACGGTTTCATCTCAGAGTCTGAGCATGGCTACGACACCAACATCGGCGACCGCGGCTGCCGCCTTTCGGGAGGCCAGCGCCAGCGCATCTCGATAGCGCGCGCCATCCTGAAGAACCCGCCCATCCTTATCCTCGACGAGGCCACATCGGCCCTCGACACCCAGAGCGAACAGCTTGTGCAGGAGGCGCTTGAGCGTCTGATGAAGGGGCGCACCACACTGGTCATCGCCCACCGCCTGTCGACAATCCGTAACGCCGACATGATCTGCGTGCTCCACGAAGGGCGCATCGTCGAATCAGGCACCCACGAACAGCTCATCGCCGCCGACGGCTACTACCGCCACCTGGTAGACATGCAGAAATTCTGACCCGCAATTACAGGCCGTGGCCAGAATATCATCTGTAAAAAATCGGGAACGGGGAGCGGCATAAAGAAAAAATCGCTAAATTTGTGGTTTAAGAGATTGTCAAAGACAAATTGCCCATGACCCCCAAGCAACCACAGCCCGGTCAGCATGACCGACAGGCGATGACTCCTCCCGCGCAAGGCGCCGCACAGGCGGCGCCGAAGAAGAACGCATTTACCACGCCCGAAGAAGACCGCCAGATCGAGGCGGCTTTCCGCGAGGTGCTCGACGGCTATCTGGCCTCCAACCACCGGAAGAAAGTCGAGATAATCGAGCGTGCCTTCGCCTTCGCCAAAGAGGCTCACAAGGGAATCAGGCGCCGTTCGGGCGAGCCGTATATCCTCCATCCCATCGCCGTGGCCAAGATTGCGAGCCAGGAGATCGGACTGGGGTCGACCTCAATCTGCGCGGCCCTGTTACACGACGTGGTAGAGGATACCGACTACACCGTAGAGGATATCGAGCAGAATTTCGGACCGAAGATAGCCCAGCTGGTCGAAGGGCTCACAAAAATTTCGGGGGGCATATTCGGCGACAAGGCGTCGGCACAGGCCGAGAATTTCCGCAAACTGCTGCTCACGATGTCTGAAGACATACGGGTGGTGCTCATCAAGATGGCCGACCGTCTGCACAACATGCGCACCCTGGGGTCAATGGCGCCCAACAAGCAGTACAAGATTGCCGGCGAGACGCTATATATATATGCTCCGCTGGCCCACAGGCTCGGTCTGTTCGCCATAAAGACCGAGCTCGAGGATCTGTCGTTCAAATACGAGCATCCCAACGCCTGGAACCGCCTCACCGAACAGATAAACGCCACCGCCCGCGAACGCGAGGACATCTTCAACCACTTCTCGGCGCCGATACGCAAGGCCCTCGACGACATGGGGCTGAAATACAGCGCGAAAGCCCGTGTAAAATCGGTCTATTCCATCTGGAACAAGATGGAAACCAAGCACATTCCTTTCGAGGAGGTATATGACCTGTATGCGGCGCGCATAATCTTCGACTGCGACGACCCGGCCAAAGAGAAAGCCATCTGCTGGCAGATTTATTCGGCCATCACCGACATCTACCGACTGCACCCCGACCGCACGCGCGACTGGATCTCGAACCCCAAGGCCAACGGCTACCAGGCCCTGCACCTCACCGTCATGGGCCCCGACGGCAACTGGGTGGAGGTGCAAATACGTTCGCGCCGCATGGATGAGATTGCCGAAAAAGGGTTTGCCGCCCACTGGAAATACAAGGTCGGCGAAGGTGACGAGGAGTCGGAACTCAACGTGTGGCTCTCGACCATCAAGGATATACTTAACGACCCCGAGCCCAACGCCCTCGATTTCCTCGACACGCTGAAACTCAACCTGTTCGCCTCAGAGATAGTGGTCTTCACGCCCAAGGGGGAACTCATCACCCTGCCGGCCGACGCCACTGTGCTCGACGTGGCCTTCAACCTCCACACCCAGATAGGCATACACTGCATCGCCGGCAAGGTAAACCACAAGCTTGTGCCGCTGAGCCAGCGGCTCAAGTCGGGCGACCAGGTGGAGGTGCTTACGTCACAGTCGCAACAGCCCAAGCCCGAATGGGTCGACTTCCTGGCCACTGCCAAAGGGAAAACGCGTCTGCGCCAGGCACTGCGCAAACTGCAGCAACCCACCATAGCCAAAGGGCGCGAGATTTTCGAGCAGTTCCTGAAAGACAACGACATAAAGGATGACAACATAGCCATCACCAAAGTGATGGGCCTCTACAAGAGCGACAGCCGCGACGATTTCTATTACCGGCTCGGCAATCAGGAGATCATGCTCAACGAGTATGTGATCAAGAACCTGAAGAAAGAGAGCTCGAAGACAAAGCGGCTGTTACTTAAACTGATAGGGCGTGGCACTCCGGCGCCGGAACCCGAGATGAAACAGCTCACCGCCGGCGACGCCAAGCCCCGCATCAACACCAAGGAAACATACGTGCTGCGCTATGACGAGAAGGGGGGCACCAATTTCCGGTTCGCCGGATGCTGTTACCCCATCCCCGGCGACGCCGTGCTCGGATTCATAACCGACGACGGCGAAGTCGAGGTGCACAGTCTCGACTGCCCGCGCGCCTCGGTACTCAAGGCATCATACGGCCCGCGCATCCTCTCGGCCCGTTGGGAAGTAAACGGAGGCCGTTTCCTGGCCCATGTTCGCATCGAAGGCATCGACCGCCACGGCATTCTGCACGAGCTGATCTCGCTGATTTCCACGCACCTGTCGCTCGACATCCGCGCGCTCGACATCCGTGCAGAAAAAGAGGTGTTCACCTGCGATCTCTCGCTGCTGGTGTCAGACGTCGAGGGGATGGAAGACCTCTGCGCGCAGGTGCGCCGCATACCGGGCATACAGAAGGCCGCGCGCATACTGTAATCGACTGCAATCATGAAAAAAGAGACAAAACAGAAGATGTTACTGGCCGGGGTATTCCTGGCCGCCACACTGCTGGTGCTGTTTTTCATGCCACAGGCCAGCCGCCACAAGTTCCTCTACGAAGAGAACCGCCCCTGGTCATACCCGCTGCTGACGGCGCCGTTCGATATCACAGTCTACCGCGACTCGGCCACCATAAACGCCATGACCGACTCGATAGACCGCTCTATGGTGCCGATTTTCAGGCGCGACAAAGAGGCCGAGGCGCGCATGCTCGGAGCCGTGAACGCAAGCCACTCGCTGTCGGCACACACGCGCAACCGCCTCGCCACAATCGTCGGACGGCTTTATGACCGCGGCATCACCGACCAGACCGCCGCATCTGCCATCGCCGCCGGTGCACTCACCGAAGTGAAGTTCTCGGAGAACAACGAGAATGTCACCTACCCCACGAAAGACTTCATATCGCAGCGCGACGCCTATGCGATGCTCGACAGCATCTTCCGCGACAGCCCTGACCGCGCCGCAATCCAGGCTCTCGACTTGGCCGGACTGCTGCAGCCCAACATCGTAGAGGACAAAGAGGCCACATCGCTTTACCGCGAGACACTGCTCCAGCCTGTGATAGCCGGTATCGGCGTGATACAGAAGGGTGAACGCATCATCGACCGCGGCGACATCGTCACACCCCAGCTCTACGGCATTCTGCGCTCATACGAACAGACCCTTGACAAACAGAGCGCCAACGACCGTCCGCACGAACTGCTCACGCTGCTCGGGCGCCTGATATTCGTCTGCTCGATATTCGCTCTGATCTACCTCTATTTCCACTTCTATCACCCCGAGTGGCTCGATATCAAACGCATCACGGCCATACTGATTCTTATGGCCGGATTCTTCATCTGTGCCGTGGTGCTCGGGCGCACATTTACGGCAGGTATCTACATGGCTCCGCTAATCATGGTGCCGGCGGTGGTACTGGTGTTCTTCAACGCCCGCACCGCCTTCTGGGTATATGTGATGGAGGTGATGCTCTGCGCCGTCACAGCCAATTTCCAGTTCGAGTTCATCTTCGTCGAGATAGTGTCGGGATGCGCCGTCATGTTCTCGCTGCGCGAGATTTCCAAACGTTCCGAACTGCTTGTGGCTGCCGTGGTGGCGTTTTTCTGCTACACGATAAGCTATGTGTCGGTCGAACTGCTGTCGAGCGGCACCATGACCTCGGCCTCCGGACGCCTGATCGGCTATTT
>ERZ1673743.4060-NODE-4060-length-10587-cov-10.441986_pt1 | contig 10587 bp, 7 predicted proteins | sample MGYA00580197_ERZ1673743 | MGnify/ENA primary metagenome ERZ1673743 (study PRJEB41218, sample SAMN15661795) | gut metagenome | host: Homo sapiens | place: Canada: London | collected 2015-08-20/2019-03-30 | study: EMG produced TPA metagenomics assembly of... | reverse complement strand
CCGGCTTGCGTGTGAGTGAGTTGTATGGCCTGACACGAGCAGATATCGACTTTGAGCGGCATTGCATCCATGTGCGGCGGCAGCTTTGCCGGACGGCTGAAAAGCCCTACGTTTCCCGATATTCGTGATTCGGCTCCAAAAGTGTGGTTTGGAAGGGCGGCATGTACTAAGTCGCAGTCGCTCCCTAAAACTGCAAATACTGTTAAGCGCACTTTTGAGGCGGAGTCTCTTCGGAGGTTCCGCCTCTTTTGCGTCTTTCTTTAAGAGCTTGACGAATGCACCCTTTCTTTTTCGTCCATACTGTAACCGGATATGGAACGGGAGAGGGGGCTTTTGATGTCGGGCCGTCGGGTGCTGGTGCTATATGGCTCACTGCTGCTTGGCTTTGCAGTGGTGCTGTGCAGGCTGTTCTGGCTTTGCTCCAACACGGCCTATGCAGCCCGGGCGGAAGCGCAGAGCACAGCCACACTAACGTTCCCGGCCCGGCGGGGCAATTTTTACGATTGCAATGGTCACCTACTCACCGGGCTTGGGGAGCGGTGGCTGGCGCTTAGTCTGCCCGGGGAGGGAAGCTACACAAAACTTTACCCGTATGCCAGCAAGGCCGGTCAGGCAATGCTCTACCAGAAACGGAACGCCTCCCGGCCGTTTCTGGTGGAGGTGACGCGGGATGTCTCTGCAATAGGCGCATGGTGCTATGCCGTCCCGCGCCGCTATGGGGATGCACCTTTGGCGTCGGCCCTGCTGGGCTATCTCGATGGCGAGGGGCACGGCGTCGCAGGGCTGGAGGCAGCGCTGGAGGATCTGCTCTCCGGCACCGGGGCACAGGACAAGTTGGTCTGTGCGGTCAACGCACAGGGAAAGCTCCGGAGCGGGACAGAGCCGGAGCTTGTAAAATCGGACAGCGGCGCAGTGGGGGTTCAACTGACTCTCTCCCGGTCCATCCAGCGCGCGGCAGAAGCCGTGGCGGTCCAGACGATGCAGAGCGGCTGCATTCTGGTACTGGATGCGGCCAGTGCAAAAGTGCGGGCCTGTGCCAGTACACCGGGCTTTGACCCGGAAAATGTCTCCGCCAGCCTGAATGCTCCGGACAGCCCGCTTGTGAACCGGGCATTTCAGGCCTATGCGGCGGGTTCTGTTTTCAAGCCGGTGTTGGCTGCCGCAGCGCTGGAAGCGGGGAAGCCGGGCCTTGTGTGGGATTGCCCGGGCTATTGCGTTGTGGATGGGCAGGTGTTCCGCTGTGCCGGAGGTGTCCCTCACGGAGAAGTGGATCTGGCAGCCGCCCTGCAGAAAAGCTGCAACGGATATTTTATCCGGCTGGGGCAGGAGCTTGGCCCGGAGCGGGTGCGGGAAATGGCTGTCCGCCTCGGCTTTGGCCGGGCGCTGAATTTGGCAGACACCCTGAGCACGGCTGCCGGTCAGCTGCCGGAGGCGGAAACACTCACATCCAGCGGGGCTTTTGCCAATTTCTGCTTTGGGCAGGGGGAGCTGTTGGCTACACCGATCCAAATTGCCGCCATGATGAACACCATTGCGGCGGGCGGTATCTGGCGGGAGCCACTCTTTCTGGAATGCACTTTGGATGAAACGACCGGTGAATCGCTGACCGCACTGGCCCACCGTGGCGCCCGGCGGGTGTTCTCTGCACAGACTGCACGGGCATTGCGGGAGCTGCTGGCAAGTGTTGTCACGGAGGGCACGGGCCATGAGGCGGCCCCCACAGAGGGCACCGCCGCCGGGAAGACGGGCACCGCCCAGACCGGCCAGTTTGCGGCGGGAAAAGAGCTGAAAAATTACTGGTTTGCAGGCTTCTATCCGGCCCGGAACCCACGCTATACCATTGTGGTGCTGCAGGACGGCCAGACAGGCCCGTCGCGGACCAGTGCGGCCATCTTCGCGCGGGTGTGTGACGCTTTGGACGCTACAGGGGAGTAAAATTCAATTTTGCTTGCAATTTCACACGGAGTATGATACTATATACTTGTATTTGTATGGTTGATCTTAAATTTTTGATAAATCAAAGGAGCGTTTCATCCATGTCTGTCATTGAAATCGTCGGCGGCGTCATCCTGCTCATCGTTTCTGCCGCTATCGTGTTCCTCACTCTGATGCAGCACACCCATGGTCAGGGCCTGTCCGGCGCCATCAACGGGAGTGCCTACGGCGCGAACAATGCTCGCCTGACCCCGGCCGACCAGATGCTGGCAAAGGTGACCCGCATTGCAGGCATCGTCTTCTTTGTGGTGGCGATCCTGGCCTGTGTGTTTGCAAGCCGTCTGGCCTGAGCACGCGTATGCAGCCCCGTGTAGGACGGGGCTGTTTTTCTGCCCGGAAATCCCCAAAATCATTTGATGACTCGTTCGGAGAAGCTGCTGCCTCGGGAATGTGCCGCAGGCGGCAGGAGGGAAGTGCGGGAGTGTGCCCGCTGTGTGAAAAGGCTCGCAGCCCGGTGGAGGCAGAGCCGTTGGAAGTAAGGAGAAAATTATGCCGTTACGCGATAAAATTGAACATGCGATCCAAAACCAGCCCTGCACCGTCAAGGATCTGAAAGCGAAGTTTGGCGGAGACCGCGGTGCGGACCGCAAGGTGATGGAAGCACTGGACCAGCTGGTGCATGAGGCGGTCATCTGCCAGAAGCAGGGCGTGTTCTTCACCGTCCGCTCGGGCCGTGCGGAGAAAGCCCTGCTGTGCAAGGTGGTCAAGCTGGGGAAGAACTTTGCCTTTGTTATGCTGGACGATGGCACCAGTGATATCTTTATTCCGGGCCGCTTTACCCGCGGTGCCATGCCGGGCGATGAGGTGCTGGTGGAGAAGTTTGCCCACCCCCGTGTGGAGGGCAGTGATGAGGGCGAGATCCTTGCCATCCTCACCGAGAAAAATGACCTGGTGGGCACGGCCCGCCGGGTGGATGGCCGTTTGAAATTCGTCCCGGACGACTGCCCAGCCATTTCCATGCAGCTCATGCGGGATTGCGAGGGCGGTGCCAAGGACGGCGACAAGGTCGCTGTGGAGATCCTCATGCGCGGCAACCGTCAGGAAGACCACCGCGTGGGTGTTGCCATGCGGTTTGGCAGCTCGGATGAGGCCAAGCGCTGCGCCAAGGCTCTGCTCTACGCCAAGGACATCCGCAGCCGTTTCCCGGATAAGGTGCGGGAAGAAGCCAAAAAGTTTGAGGACATGGCGATTTCCGAGGCCGACTGTGAGGGCCGCATGGACCTGCGTGCCCTGCCCATCTTCACCATCGACAGCGCCGAGACCAAGGACATCGACGATGCCATCAGCCTGACCAAGACTTCTGACGGCGGCTTTGAGCTGGGCGTCCACATTGCGGATGTTTCCAATTATGTCAAGCCTGGCAGTGAGCTGGACAATGAAGCATTCAGCCGTGCTACCAGTGTTTACTATGCCGACCAGGTCGTCCCCATGCTGCCGAAGCAGCTCTCCAATGGCATCTGCTCTCTGAATGAGAAAGAGCTGCGTCTGGCGTTCTCCTGCCTCATGCGGCTGGATCAAAACGGCAACCTGACCGATTACCGTTTTGTCAAGTCCATCATCTGCAGTCGGGTCAAGGGCGTGTACTCTGAGATCAATGCCCTGCTGGCCGGGACCGCGGATGCTGAGATCCAGGCCAAGTATGCCGAGGTGCTGAGCCAGCTGCCTGCCATGAAAGAGCTGTACGGCCACCGTGCCCGCCTGCGCAAGGAGCGCGGATGCATGGACATTGAGAGCGGTGAAGTCAAGCTCATCCTTGACGAGGACGGCCACTGCATCGACGTCAAGAAGCGCACCTCCGGTGAGAGCGAGTCCATGATCGAGGAATTCATGCTGCTGGCCAACCAGTGCGCGGCCCACTTTGCCCGCGTCAAGCAGATTCCCTTTGTCTACCGTGTGCACGAGGAGCCCAACGCCGAGAAGCTGGAGCGTCTGCACGCTCTGCTGCAGGCCTGCGGGATCAATGACCACTTTGCAAAAGAGGTGCCCACCCCCAAGGAGCTGAGCGCCATCCTCGAGGGCGTGCGCGGCACTCCCTATGAGCAGATCATCAACACCGGAATGCTCCGCTGCATGTCCAAGGCTGTGTACGAGGAAAAGCCCAAGGGCCACTATGGTCTGGTCCTCAAGGACTACGCCCACTTTACCAGCCCCATCCGCCGTTACCCTGATCTGGCCATCCATCGCATCATGACGGATCTGCTGCAGGGCACGGACAAAGAGACCATGATCCTCCGCTACAGCGATTTTGCGGAGAAAGCCAGCAAGCAGTCCAGCGAGCGGGAGATCGTTGCCATGCAGATCGAGCGCAAGGCCGAGGATTGCTATAAGGCTGAATATGCCCGCCGCCATCTGGGCGAGTGCTATGAGGGCACCATTTCCGGCGTGACTCAGCGCGGCCTGTTTGTGGAGCTGGAAAATGGTGTGGAGGGCTTTGTGCCTGCTTCCAGCCTGACCCCCTCCGGCACCAACCTCACCGAGGGCATCCGCCTCTCGGATCCCGTCTCCGGCAAGAGCTGGAGCCTGGGCGACAGCATGATGATCACCATTGTGCGTGCCGATGTCAACCTGGGCAAGGTCGATTTTGAGGTCGCCCCGGAAAAGAAATAATTGCAGAAACCATCAAACACGATCAAGTGGTAAAAGCATCGGTTCCCGGCAGCACGGGAGCCGGTGCTTTTTTACTATCAAAGGCGGCGGAATGTAAAAACTTCTTACACTGCCGCCTTTTTGCTTGTTGTAGGGCGGCCCTGAGCCGGGTATACTAAGGCTACAACGATGGTGCGCGTACCGGAGAAGAGCGCACAGTTCCTACCATGCTCAGGAGGTTGATCTGATGTATTATTCCAGTGGCAATTATGAGGCATTCGCGCATCCCCGCAAACCGGAGGGGGTCGATCATAAATCGGCCTATCTCATTGGCTCGGGCCTGGCCGCTCTGACCGCGGCCTGCTATCTGGTGCGGGATGGCCAGATGAAAGGCGAGCGCATCCACATCTTTGAAAAAGACCCCATCCCCGGCGGTGCCTGCGATGGCTATAAATATGATATCGGCTATGTCATGCGGGGCGGCCGCGAGATGGACAACCACTTTGAGGTCATGTGGGATCTGCTCCGCTCGATCCCGTCGCTGGAAACCGAGGGTGCCAGTGTGCTGGATGAATATTACTGGCTGAACAAGGCAGACCCCAATTCCTCCCTTTGCCGCGCGACGGAGAAACAGGGCCAGGACGCCCACACGGATGGTAAATTTGCCATCTCGGATCAGGGCGCGCTGGAGATCATGAAACTCTTCTTCACCCCGGACGAGCAATTGCAGGATAAAAAGATCACCGATGTTTTTGACGAGGAGGTTTTCTCCTCCAACTTCTGGCTTTACTGGCGCACCATGTTTGCCTTTGAAAACTGGCACAGTGCTCTGGAAATGAAACTCTACCTCAAGCGGTATATCCACCACATCGGCGGTCTGCCGGATTTCACGGCCCTGCGTTTTACCCGGTATAACCAGTATGAGTCCATCATCCTGCCCATGACCTGTTACCTGAAAGACCACGGTGTCCAGTTCTTTTATGAGACAAAGGTAACGGATGTGCAGTTCAACATTGAAATCGGCCGCAAGCAGGCCAGCTCCATCACGGTAGACCATAAGGGCCAGGTGGAGACCATCGACCTGACCGAGAACGACCTGCTTTTCATGACCAACGGCGGCTGTGTGGAGAGCTGTACCGTGGGTGCGCAGGACAAGGCGGCGGGCTTTGACCCAACCATCAAACCGGGCAATGGCTGGGATCTCTGGCGGCGGGTCGCGGCGCAGGACCCCTCGTTCGGCAACCCGGATAAGTTCTGCTCCAAACCCGAGGAATCCAACTGGGAGAGTGCGACCATCACCACGCTGGACGATACCATCCCGCAGTATATCGAAAAAATTTGCAAGCGGGATCCGTTCAGCGGCCATACCGTCACGGGCGGCATCGTCACGGTCAAGGATTCCAGCTGGCTCCTCAGCTGGACTCTCAATCGCCAACAGCAGTTCCGGGATCAGCCCAAAAACCAGCTCTGCGTCTGGGTCTACGGCCTGTTCAGCGATAAGCCCGGCGATTATGTCAAGAAATCCATGCGGGATTGCACCGGCAAGGAGATCTGCATGGAGTGGCTGTACCATCTGGGCGTGCCGACGGACAAGATCGAGGAATTGGCCGAGCACAGCGCCAACACAGTGCCGGTCATGATGCCCTATATCGATGCGTTCTTCATGCCCCGCGCCATTGGTGACCGGCCCGACGTGGTGCCGAAAGACGCTGTCAACTTCGCATTTTTGGGCCAGTTTGCCGAGACGCCGCGGGATACCATCTTCACCACGGAGTATTCCATGCGCACCGGTATGGTGGCGGTGTACAGCCTGCTCAGCATTGACCGCGGCGTGCCCGAGGTCTGGGGCAGCACCTACGATGTCCGCTGCCTGATTGATGCCGCGGTCAAGCTCCGGGACGGCAGAAAGCTCACGGATATGGAGATGCCGTTTGTAAAGAAACTTGCCCTGAAAGAAGCGCTGCGGAAGATCGAGGGCACCGACCTTGAAAAATTTCTCAAGAAATATAACGCGATCTGATGTTTCCCAGACCTGTTTTGGGTCGTTCCTCTTTTCGGAAAAACCGGGCTTTGTTCTCCTGAGGCAGGAGGCAGGGCCCGGCTTTTCTTTGTTTTTTCAAGAAAGCTTCTAAAAAGAGTGACTTTTTGTGAATGGATTTTACGCATATTTGACATTTTGCTCTTGCCGGAAGCTGCATTTTGTGTTAAGCTTAACGCAACAGTGCAGCGCAGGGGAGAGAGCCCGTCGCTGCCAAAACCGGAAAAAACAAAAGGAGGTCGTTCTTCGTGAAACGATTTATCTCTCGCCGCAGCTTTTTGAAAACCGCTGGTGTCACTACGGCTGCCGCCGCTGTGGCCGTAGGAGCTCCCTCGGCGTCTGCCTGCTTTGGCAAAGGCAAGCTGCCGGAAATCACCATCCTTTATACCAACGATGTCCATACTTACATCGACCACAAATCCCCGGAGCTGACCTATGCTTCCATCGCAGCCCTCAAGAAGAGCTATGAGGAGCAGGGCAAGAATGTGCTGCTGGTGGATGCTGGCGACCATATCCAGGGCACGGCATACGGCTCCATGGACGATGGCGCCACCATCATCCGGCTGATGAATGAGGCGGGCTATGATCTGGCCACGCCGGGCAACCATGAGTTTGACTACGGCATGGACCGCGCAAAAATGGTCCTCAAGGAAGCGGATTTTCCGTACGTTTCCTGCAACTGGATCGACCTGCGCAGCGGTCTGCGGGTCCTGCCCAGCATCAAGCTTTTCAATATCAAGGGTGCCTTTGTGGCCTTTGTGGGCATTACCACACCGGAAACCTTTACCAAGTCCACTCCGGCCTACTTCATGAACGCCAAGCAGACCCGTTACATCTACGATATCCTCGGCGGTGACGACGGTGCCAAGCTGTACGATGCCGTCCAGAAAGCCATCGATAAGGCAAAGACCCTTGGCGCGGATTATATCATCGGCCTGGGCCATCTGGGTGTCGATCCCTCGTCCGCTCCCTGGACCAGCAAGGATGTCATTGCCCACACCACCGGCTTCAACGCGTTCATCGACGGCCATTCCCACACGGTGATGGCGGGTGAGACGGTTGCCGATGCCGCAGGTACCCCTGTGTTACTGACCCAGACCGGCTCCTACTTTAAGAATATCGGCTGCATGACCATCAACCCAGAGAGTGCTGTAGGCACCATTACCACCACGCTTATCTCCACCTATGAGGGCGCGGACCCGGTGGTGGATGCCATTGCCAAAGAGTGGGTCGCCGATGTGGACGATATGCTGGGCGAGGAGATCGCAGTGGGCGACGGCGAGTTCTATATCAGCGATGCAGAGACCGGCAAGCGCCGCATCCGCTCGGCAGAGACCAACCTCGGCGACTTTGTGGCCGACGGCATCTACGCCTACTTCAATGAGATCGAAGAGCTGCACTGCGATATCGCAGTCATGAACGGCGGCGGCATCCGTGCCGATGTCCCGGCAGGAGCCTGGAGCTTCAAGACCTGCAAGATGGTCAGCCCCTTTGGCAACGTGGCCTGTCTGATGTCCGTGACGGGCAAGCAGATCCAGGACGCTCTGGAGTTTGCCGCCCGCTTTGCAGGCTCCGGCCAGGAGAACGGCGGCTTCCTGCATGTGGCAGGCGCGACCTATGAGATCCACACCGAGATCCCCAATACCGTCCCCACCGACGAGAAGAACGTCTGGCTGGGCAGCGCCACCGGCACGCCGCGCGTCCAGAACGTCAAGATCTATGACAAGGTCCTGGGTGATTATGTCCCGTTGGATCCGGAGCGGAAATACGCCCTGGCCGGCATGAACTACACCCTGCGCAATCTGGGCGACGGTTTTGCCATGTTCGATGGCGCAGAGCTCATCAAGGACTATGTCTCCGAGGATTATCTGGTCATGTCCAGCTATGCCATGATGTTTGGCGGCACGGTTGACGATGGTTTGCCGCACCTCACCAGCGCCAACAGCCCGCTGGCCGATTACCCGGGCTATCTGCTGAATTATGAGAATCCCTATGGTGCAGGCCGCATCACGATCCTCTGAGCCTCTGTAAAATCAGAAAATTCAAGATAAGATAGCATAAGGCCCCTGCTTCCGCGAAACCGGAGGCAGGGGCCTTTGCATGTGCAGGTTGGATTCAGTAGACGAACTGCTTCATAAATGCAATATCGCTGGCCGCGCGGGCAGGCACGGCTTCCTCCCGCAGTACCGGGAGCGATGCCTGCGGCATCTGGCGCAGCATTTCAAAACCGCCTGCATAGTCCACGCAGGAGTCTTCGAGGCTGGTGGAGTAGAGGGTGCCGTCCGGCTGGAAATTCTGGCCCTTGAAATGGACCGCCACGATTTTATCGCCATACCAGCTGCCCACTTTGTCCCACAGGCGGCGCTGGGCGTCCACGGAAGCATTCTCCGGGCCGACATAGTTGGCAAAATCGCAGATGACCCGCAGGTTGGGGCTTGCCATCGCGTCCAGCACCATCTTGACGGCCTCCGGGGTGTTCATGGCGTGGTAGTAAACGCACTCCACGGCAAACAGCACGCCCTGCTCTTCGCAGGCGGGCAGAATCTCACGCAGGCTCCGCAGCAGCGCTTCCTGGGCCTCTTTCCGGCTGATACCCGGCTGTTTTGCCATATTGGTGGTCTCGCTGCCTATGCAGCCAGCGCCCAGTGCTTTTGCTACGGGGATCTGGCTCAACACTTTGGCCACTTCCGCTTTGCGTTTCTCCTCATCGGCATAGCTCAGCTCCACATAGGTGCCGTCTACAGCAATGCCGACGTTGGAAGCTTTGGACGCCGCGCGGGCAGCTTCTACCAGGGAGGGGGTCACATCGGCATAGCTTTTAACGCCCTCAATGGCCTTGGGAAACGCCAGCTGTGTGCAGCGGAAACCTGCCTGCCCGATGGCAGAAAACAGCGCTTCCGGGGTCTGACGGCCAAAATCATGGCCGCGTGCTCCAATGATAAATTCCGGCATGGTCGTTCCTCCTTAACAGGGTGTTCTGCTTACCCAAAAATACGCTGGGCAAACATGCCCAGCTCTTTACCCCACCAGTACCAGTCGTGGGAGACATCATTGCCCCACAGCTCTACATGGCAGGGGAAGACGGCAGCTTCCAGCGCGGCCTGCAGCGCTTTGGTGTCCGCGCGGGCATCGTCTTCGTAAGCGCCCTGCCCGGCACAGAGCAGCAGGCTGTTTTCCTCAGCCTTGGCAAAGGCAGCGGCGTTGTAAATGCCCGTTTCGGCCAGTGCGTTCAGCGGGCTGTTGCGCAGGATGAGGTCATCGGCCTCACTGGCCATAAAACGGCTCATGTCATACAGGCCGGAGAGGCCGATGGCACCCGCAAACAGCTCCGGGCGGCGCAGACGGCAGTTGACGGCCTGATAAGCGCCCGTGTCCACGCCTGCGCACCAGAGCACCGGGGTGGATGCAGTCTTAGCCGCTTTCTCGTCCGCTTCTGCCTTGGGTTCGTCGGCAGTCAGGGCCAGGATGCGGGGAGCCAGCTCGGTGGTCAGGTAGAGGAAATACTTCTCCTGCATCTCGGCCCGGCGGCGGGGAGCGGAATTCCCGGCCAGCAGGCTCTCGCCGTCAATGCTGTCGGCACAAAAAAGCTGTACCTTGCCCGCATGGAGCAGGCTGGCCACGGCTTCGGGCATCCCGTTGTTCTCCCAATCGTAAAAGCGGCCGCCCCGGGCAGGCAGTGCCAGCACCGGCACGCCGCTGTGGCCGTAGCGCTTAAACTCCATGGCGCGGTCCAGCACCGCGCTCCATTCCTTATAATAAATACCATCCATACCCAAACGCAATGAAATAGAGTTATGAACCACAAACAGGCCGAGTATACGTTGATTTCGTTCTTGGCCGGCTTTCTTTTATATTTGATGTTTACAAGTGCAAACATCGCAAACAGACAAAAGATTTTGAATCCCCCAAGACTATAGCATAGCGAAAAGAACATACAAAAAATTGAAGCATATTAATAACAATTCTTA
>ERZ1673743.4050-NODE-4050-length-10613-cov-15.720212_pt1 | contig 10613 bp, 9 predicted proteins | sample MGYA00580197_ERZ1673743 | MGnify/ENA primary metagenome ERZ1673743 (study PRJEB41218, sample SAMN15661795) | gut metagenome | host: Homo sapiens | place: Canada: London | collected 2015-08-20/2019-03-30 | study: EMG produced TPA metagenomics assembly of... | reverse complement strand
TCGAGATGATGGGCCTCATCGGCATGGGCAACAACCCGATGGTCGGCGCTACTGTTGCATGCGCTGTTGCTGCAGCTCAGGCTAACGCCTAAGTTTTTCCTAAGTTTCAGCGAGGGGGAAGCTGCTTTCCGAATGAGCAGCTCCCCCTTTTTTGCTGATAGATGTCCGAACACAAGCAACCCGAATATGAGAAGGAAGAAACAATGAAAAAGAATCAGATCCGCAAGAGCGTGGCTGCGCTGGCCATGGCGGCTGTTGTAAGCGTCAGCCTGTTGGGCTACGGCTGCGGCAGCAAGTCTGCCTCCTCCACCGCAGGCGTGTCCGGCGAGTTCACCGGTACAGCCAAGGGCATGGGCGGCGATGTTACCGTCACCCTGACCCTGACCGACGGCAAGATCACCGGCTGCACCGCCGAGGGCAAGGATGAGACCCCCGGCATCGGCACCATGGCTCTGGAGCAGCTGCCCGGCGCCATTGCCGAGAGCGGCAGCATTGCCGTGGACGGCGTGGCCACCGCAACCATCACCTCCGACGCCATCAAGGAGGCTGCTGCTGCCGCTCTGGTCGCAGCCGGCCTGAACGCTGATGACTACAAGACCGAGGTCAAGGCCGAGGAAAACAAGGCCGAGGACTCCACCATTGATGCAGACATTGCCATCGTGGGTGCAGGCGGTGCAGGCATGACTGCTGCCATCACTGCTGCTGCCGAGGGCAAGAGCGTGGTCATTCTGGAAAGCCAGCCCATGGTGGGCGGCAACTCCGTGCGCGCTACCGGCGGCATGAACGCCGGCAAGACCGTGTATCAGGATGAGAACGAGTTCGGCGAGTCCGCAGGTGTCGAGAAGACCCTCAAGACCGCTGCTGAAAAGTACGCTGACAATGAGACCATCACCGCTCTGGCTGCTACCGTGGCCGAGCAGTGGGCTGCTTATCAGGCCAACCCCACCGGCTACTTCGACTCTGTGGAGCTGATGGAGCTGGATACCATGATCGGCGGCAAGGGCATCAACGATCCCGCTCTGGTGGAGACTCTCTGCGAGAACAGTGCCGATGCCATCGACTGGCTGGATGAGAACGGCATCACCCTGCACAGCGTTTCCAGCTTTGGCGGCGCTTCTGTCAAGCGCATCCATCGCCCTGTGGACGCAGAAGGCAAGACCCTCTCTGTGGGCTCTTACATGATCCCCCTGCTGCAGGAGAACTGCGAAAAGGCCGGTGTTCAGATCCTGCTGAACACCACCGCCAACGAGATCCTGACCGATGCCAACGGCGCAGCCTGCGGCGTTAAGGCCACCGGCGCTTCCGGTGAGACCGTCACCGTCAACGCCAAAGCCGTGGTCCTGACTTCCGGCGGTTTCGGTGCCAACCTGGACATGGTCGTGAAGTACAAGCCTGAGCTCAAGGGCTTTATGACCACCAACGCTCCTGGCATCCTGGGCCAGGGCATTGAGATGGCAACGGCCATCGGTGCTGGTACCGTGGATATGGACCAGATCCAGATCCACCCCACTGTGGAGGCGAACACCGCTGCCCTGATCACCGAGGGCCTGCGCGGCGATGGCGCGATCCTGGTCAACGCTGACGGCAAGCGCTTCATTGACGAAGTGGGCACCCGTGACGTGGTTTCCGCTGCGGAGATCGCACAGCCGGGCAGCTACAGCTGGCTGGTGGTCGATCAGGCCATGGCCGATGCTTCCAGCGTCATCCAGGGCTACATCAAGAAAGGCTATACCGCGGAGGGCGCTACCTACGAGGAACTGGCCAAGGCCATTGGCGTGGACGAGGCGACCTTTGCCGAGACCATGAACAACTGGAACCAGTGCGTGGCCGATAAGGCCGACGCCGAGTTTGGCCGTACCAGCTTTGCAAACCCGCTGGATACCGCTCCCTACTATGCCATCAAGGTCACTGCCGGTGTCCACCACACCATGGGCGGCCTGACCATCAACACCAACACGGAAGTGCTGGATACCAATGGCAACGTGATCCCCGGCCTGTTTGCAGCAGGTGAGATCACCGGCGGCGTCCACGGTGCAAACCGTCTGGGCGGCAACGCTGTGGCCGACTTTACCGTCTTTGGCCGCATTGCAGGCCAGGCTGCCAGCGATTACGCTGCATGAAACGCCTGACCCGGCTGCAGAAAAATCTGCTCTTTGCGGCAGTGCTCCTGCTGGTTGCAGTGGTGCTTTTCTGGGCACTGCGGGGCCGCAAACAGGGAGAAGCGCTGGTGGCGGTAGCCGATTTCGGCGACGGCGTCACCGAGACCATCCCGCTGGACAAAGATTACGATTATCTGTACGATGTGGGCGATTACGTTGTGCATTTACAGGTAAAAGACGGTGCCATCGCCTTTCAGGACAGCCAGTGCCCGGACCATGTCTGTGAGCAATTCGGCTGGCTGAACCAGAAAGACGCCTGGGCCGCCTGCGTCCCCGCAGGGGTATATGTCCAGCTCTATGCGGCGGATGACGCTGCGGTGAAGTGAGCAGAAAACGCGGTAAGTAAATCGAAAAAGAGGCTGTTCCACTGGAAATTTTCCGTGGAGCGGCCTCTTTTTGCGTGCTGAAACGGTAAAAGGGCCCGTACCAATGCCGGTACGGGCCCTTTTGCAGGGGAGAAACAGAGGTTATTTTACATATTTGCCGCTGCAGATGTTTTTGCAGCAGGCGCTGACGGGGAACCAGCAGCAGTCGCGGCAGATATCCGCCAGCATCTCCGGAGTAGCCTTGGCATCCATGGCCCGAATGAGGTCCTGATAGACATAATCCTTTTCTTCCAGGCCAAAGTATTCCACGGTCTTGCGGTCGTACCGCTTTACCTTTTCCTGGGTGTCGCACAGGTCTTCGCCCAGCTTGTTGGGGCAGCAGGAGCAAAGCGTGTCGGTGGAGAACGTGAGGTGGATCCGCGTCCCGGGAACCTCCCGCAGTTGGTGGACTACGTCGTTCATGTGCTCCACAAAGGCGTCGTCGTAGCCGTGGCCGGAGTAGCCCTGGGTGCAGAGCAGATGGTGCGGGCGGAGTACGATCATGCCTTGAGCCCCGGAATCCGTTTCCGAATGTTCAGGCCGATGGCGCAGGCCAGCACAGCCTTGATGATGGCGGTGGGGATAAACGGCAGCACGCAGGCGGAAATAGCCACGGCCACGGTGCTGTGGGCCACGATGACGAACAGGATCACACCGACGATGTAGTTGACCACGGTGCCCACGACAACGGCCAGAGGGAACGCGCCCTTAAAGGCATTGCGGTGCTCCACGCCCAGGCCGATGATATAGGCCATGAGGGGGAACGAGATGAGGAAACCGCCCGTGGGGCCGACGAATTTGTCAATACCGCCGGAGAAGCTGGCCAGCACGGGCACGCCCACGGCACCCAGGATCAGGTACACGAGGCTTGCCATGGCGGAGAGCTTGGAGCCCAGCACCACAGCGGCCAGGGTGATGGCGAACGTCTGCATGGTCATGGGGACGCCCAGGGGCATCGGGATGGAGATCTGGGCCATCACGGCGATGACGGCGGCGAACAATCCGGTGTAGCAGATATCGCGGACCGAAAATTTCGAGCTTTGGGTGTTTTTGGCAGCTGCCTGACTCATAAAAAATCCTCCTCTATTTGCGGCCCGCTGTTTTGGACGGGCCGGGAACATCGCATAAAAACTGCGCTTTGCCCCGTATTAAACCAGAAATTCCCGGGTGCGTCAACTTTGAAATATGCAGCAGGTTTACAATTTGGAAAAATCCGCCTGCCGGGCCGGGTTTCGGGCAGGCGGCAGCGGTGCTCCGGGGGCAAGAACCGGGAGAAACTGCCGGAATATTTGTCAAATATGCGTGAAATGAAATTTGGACGCTTGTTTAATTTCCCGAAATGCGATACACTACCTTATAACAGACACTTCTGCGGGAGGGGGATCTTGCCCCCCGCGCCGCACAGCGAGGAGGAAAAGCATGATCTGGAAAAAGAAGAACGCGGCCATGCAGGGGAACGACCCCTCGGCAGCGGCTGCAAACGATAAGACCGCCGGGAAGCTTGCCGGGGCCAAAGCATTTGCCCGGAAGAACTGGAAATGGCTGGTCCCGGCGGCGGTGGTCGTCCTTGCGGGAGGGGCGTTCCTGCTCAAGCCCGCCAAGGACAAGCAGGCCAATGTGGACACCAGCTATGTGGAAACGGCGCCTGAGGAGCGGGATGTCTCCAACTCCCTCAGCGGCACCGGCACCCTGAACCCGGCCAATACTTACACCGTGAAATCTCTGGTGGACGGCAAAGTGCTCACCGCTGATTTTGAAGAGGGCGACACCGTGGAAGAGGGCACGATCCTCTACACCATCGACAGCTCCGACGCTTCCACCAACCTGGAAAAAGCGGAGATCGCCCTCCAGCAGGCCCAGCGTAGCTACGATAAGACGGTAGACCGCCAGTACGTCCGTGCTGAGGTGGCGGGTACTGTCAGCAGCCTGAAAGTGGCCAAGGGCGATGAAGTGACCAGCGGCCAGGAAGTGGCCGTCATCCGGGATAACTCCAAGATGATGCTCAGCCTGCTCTTCCCGGCGGCCGACGCCGCCAACTTCTCGGTGGGGCAGAGCGCGCAGGTGGTGCTGGACGGCACCTTTGAGACGCTGGACGGCACCATTACCGCTGTGACTGGCACCGATGAACTGAGCACTGGCAACCTGCTCACCCGTACGGTGACCATCGCGGTGCGGAACGCGGGCGGCCTGACCACGGCCCAGGCAGCCACGGCCAGCATCAATGGCGTCAGCTCCATTGCCTCCGCCACCTTTGCCTATCAGGCAGAGCGTACCCTGACGGCTCCCTCTTCCGGCACCGTCTCCGCCATCAATGTGCAGGAGGGCAGCGCGGTGGAAAAGGACGCCATCCTCATTGAGCTGACGGGCGATGACCTGACCGAATCCGTCCAGTCTGCTTCGGAGACCCTGCGCAGTGCCGAGATCTCGATGCAGAATATGCAGGACACGATGGCCAACTACACCATCACGGCCCCCATCAGCGGTACCGTGATCGAAAAAGACGTCAAGCAGGGCGACGCACTGACCTCCGGCACCAGCCTCTGTGTGCTGTATGACCTGAGCTACCTGGAAATGAGCATCAATGTGGACGAGCTGGAGATCGGCTCCCTTTCCGTGGGCCAGAAAGTGCAGATCACGGCGGATGCGGTGGCCGATAAGAACTATGTGGGCACCGTGACCCGTGTCTCGATGAAAGGCAACTCTTCCGGCGGCACCACGACTTACCCCGTGACCATCCGCATCGACTCCATCGACGGCCTCCGCCCGGGCATGAACGCCAACGCGGAGATCGTGGTGGCCGAGTCCACCAGCGCCCTCTGCGTGCCCAACGCGGCCATCGTCCGCGGCGGCTATGTGCTGGTGACCAAGGATTCGCCCAGTGCGGCCAATGCGGACCCGGAGATGGAAGCTCCGGACGGCTATGTCTATGTGGACGTGAAGACGGGCGTCAGCGACGACGATTACACCGAGATCCTCGACGGCATCACGGCGGAAGACACGATTGCTTACGATCCCAACTCGGTGAGTGACAGCTACTATGATGACGGAAGCGGTTTCTATGATGACGGAAGCAGTTCCTTTTGATGAGGAGGGCTGAACATGAGCGCTCTGATCGAATTTGATGAAGTGTGCAAATACTACCAGATGGGCGACACGACCGTCAAGGCGGCTGACCATATCTCCATGAAGATCGAAAAAGGGGAGTTTGTAGCCATTGTCGGTCAGTCCGGCTCGGGCAAGTCCACCTGTATGAATATCATCGGCTGCCTGGATGTGCCCACCCAGGGCACCTACCTGCTCAATGGCCGGGACGTGGGCAAGATGAACCGGAACGAGCTGGCCGCCATCCGCAACGAGATGCTGGGCTTTATCTTCCAGCAGTACAACCTGCTGCCCAAGCTCAACCTGATGGAAAACGTGGAGGTGCCGCTGGTGTACGCGGGCGTCTCCCGCGCGGAGCGGCACAAGCGTGCCAAAGAGGTGCTGGAAAAGGTGGGCCTGGGCGATAAGCTCAAAAACAAGCCCAACCAGCTTTCCGGCGGCCAGCAGCAGCGCGTGTCCATTGCCCGGGCTCTGGTGCGCAACCCGCCCGTCATCCTGGCGGACGAGCCCACCGGCGCTCTGGACAGCCACACCGGCCGCGAGGTGCTGGGAATGCTGCAGGAGCTCCACAATGAGGGCCACACCGTGGTCCTCATCACCCACGACAATTCCATTGCCGTGCAGGCGGAACGCATCATCCGGCTGGAAGATGGGCGTGTCGTCTACGACGGCGACTCCCACGCCCCGGAGGCGGTCGTTCAGCCCACCCTGCTGCCGGAGCAGGAATCCCAGACCGAGGAGGCACAGGCATGATCATTGAAACTTTCCGGCAGGCCATCCAGAACGTCTGGAGCAACAAGCTCCGCACGTTCCTGACCATGCTGGGCATCATCATCGGCGTCATGGCGGTCATCGTCATCGTGGGCCTGGGCAACGGCATGACCAAGAGTATGCGGGACAGCTTTTCGGCCATGGGCACCAACACCCTGTCTGTCAGCATCTGGGGCTACGGCTCCCGCACCGCCTCGGTGGATGACGTGTATAACATCGTGAAGAAAAACCCCGACCTGTTGGAGTCCATCTCCCCACAGATCGATTTCAGCAGCAACACGCCCAAGGTGGGCACCACCACCTACCGTTACACCAACCTGTACGGCGTGGACGAAGACTATACCGAGATGAAAAACTACACCCTGGCCAAGGGCCGCAACCTGCAGTACATGGACATGAAAGATGACAAGCAGGTCTGCGTCATCGGCGATTACATCAACCGCACCGCCTTTGGCGGCAACGGTATGGGCAAGACCATCAAGCTGGGCCCCTACAAATTCCGCATCGTGGGTGTGCTGAACGCCAAGATCAGCGATCCCACCATGCAGCAGGGCAATGACGATGACTGCATCTACCTGCCCTATACCACCGCCATGCGTCTGTCGCAGAAAAGCACCGCGGATTCGTACATCTGCATCATGGTGGACGAGAATCAGGCCAACGAGGCCAAGGCTGCCATGGAAAACGGACTGTATAATCTCTTTAAAAGTGACAATGCGTATTACGTTTACTCGGCCAGTGAGTGGCTGGAAGAGATGAACAAGATGATCAACATGGTCATCGTCATCCTCACGGGCATTGCCAGCATCTCGCTGCTGGTGGGTGGCATCGGCATCATGAACATCATGCTGGTGTCGGTCACGGAGCGGACGAAAGAGATCGGCATCCGCAAGGCCATGGGCGCCAAGGAGCGGGTCATCCTGGCCCAGTTCGTCACCGAGGCCGCTACCACTTCCGCTCTGGGCGGCGCTCTGGGCATCGTGCTGGGGTACATCGTCAGCATGGCTGCCAACCGGGTGCTGCCCATGTTCACCGACGGCATGGATATCACGGTGAGCCCCTCGTTCGACTCCATCGTGGTGGCGTTCGGCATTTCGGCGGGCATCGGCGTGCTGTTCGGCTACCTGCCGGCCAAGCGTGCCGCCAAGCTCAACCCCATCGACGCCCTGCGGTATGATTAAAAGGAGAAGATAAGCCATGAAAAAACGAATCCTTGCATTGCTGTTGGCGGTGTGCATTGCAGCCTCCATGCTGGTGCTCCCGGCTTCGGCGGCTGCCACCAACAACACCGCGGTCCAGATGGCCATTACCCTGGGGGCCATGGATACCGACCAGACCGGGGCCCTGAACGCCGTGGTCACCCGTGGTGCCTTTGCCCGGATGCTTACCTCGTTCTCCACATTCCGGGAGAGCGTGGGTGCACAGGGCACGGTGGGCACTCTCTATACCGACGTGCCCGGCACTTCGCCCTGGGCCCCCTACATCCGCATTGCGGTGCAGCAAGGCTGGCTGAACGGCTACACGGACGGCAGCTACCGCCCGGACAACGCTGTCACGCTGGAGGAGGCCTGCACGGCGGTCCTCAAGCTGATGGGCTATAAGATGACTGAGCTGAACGGAGCATTCCCCAACGCGCAGCTCAACAAGGCCAGCGAGATCGGCCTGCGCACCGGACTGGACCGCAAGCAGGGCGAGGCCATGAACTATGAGGACGCCGCGGTCCTGCTCTACAACGCCCTCACGGCCAACACGGCTTCGGGCGGCGCTTACGGCACCACTCTGGGCTTTACCGTTTCCAACGGCCAGGTGGATGCCTCCACCGTCCTGCTCAGCAGCCTGCAGGGCCCCTTTATCTACGGCGAGGGGGCACAGGTGCCCTTTACCCCGGTAGCCGTCTACCGCAACGATAAAGTTTCCCCCTCGGGCGAGCTGAACCAGTACGACGTGTACTATTACAGCGAGAGCCTGCGCACGATCTGGGTCTACACCCGCCGCGCGGCCGGCCGCATCACGGCAGTGTCTCCCTCGGCCAGTGCGCCCACCTCGGTCACCGTGGCGGGCAGTACCTACACGCTGGGCAGCACGGCGGTGGCCTCGCAGGTGTCCTCTCTCAACGGCGGCGGTGTGGGCCAGGTGGTCACCCTGCTGCTGGGCATGAACAATGAGGTGGCCGGCATCGTCACCGGTGAAGAGGCCGACAGCGTCTTCTATGGCGTTGTCCAGTCCGCCTCCCGCAACCTGATTGAAGAGGACAACGGGGCCGATGTGCTCCAGAAAGTCTCGGTGATGTGCACGGACGGTATCGTCCGGAGCGTCAACGTGGACAAAAGCCTCAATTTTCCCACCGGTTGGCTGGTAGAAATCAGCGTGGACGGTGCCAACGGAGAGAACGTGAAAAAAATCAGCAGCCGGTCTGTCAGCGGCACCGTGAACGCGGACGCCACCGCTCTGGGCGACGCTGCCCTGGCCGACGATGTGGAAATTATGGATACAACGTCAGGAGGTGCGGCTGGGGCGATTCGTCCCAGCCGCCTATCGGGGGTAACGCTCTCGGGCTCTGACGTCCGCTACTACACCACCAATGAAAACGGCCAGATCGACCGCCTCATCCTCAACGATGTCACGGGCGATCTGTGGAACTACGGCGTGCTGGACGATGTGAAGAATCTGGCCGCCAACTACAGCAGCATCAAAACGCTGGTGACCACCGATTCTTCGGGCAACACGACCACCAAGACCACCGTGGATGAGGTGAAAAATCTGCTGGTGCCCACCACGAGCGAGATTTTGTGGGGCGTCATCAGCGGCGATATCCTCAGCACGGCATGGAATCGCCTGACGGGCAACACCGCAGGCCTGCTGGGCATCGGCTTCCGGCAGATCGGTGCCATTACCGGGGCTCCGCTGAGCAACATCTTCAACTTCATCGGCGGCGGTGCCAACTACATCTGCTACATCAATGGCCAGCAGGCCAGCCTGACCACCTCCATCAAGTACCCGGTGCTGGCGGGTGGTATTGCCGTCAGCCAGGAGGCGTCTGGTTCGGTCAAATCCATGATGCAGCTCATGCCCATGAAGATCGATAAGGTGGGCGCTGCCTCCGTCCTCTCGGGCGATAAGCGCTATGAGATGGCCGACGACACGCAGGTCTACCTGTGGTACAAGGGCCAGTATTACGCCACCAAGCTGGCATACGTCAACTCGGATGATTACTACCTGACCGGCTGGTACGATAACTTTGGCTGCACGGCGGGCAAGAAAGTCCGCGTCATCATCGCAGTCAAGAAAGACTGATGCCGGGGGATTACGCGGCCCCGTGCTGGCTGCTGCGGCAGGCTCGGCAGCTGCTGTATCCCCGCCGCTGCCCTTTCTGCCGCCGGGTGCTGGGCTTTGTGCCAACCTGCCCGGAATGCGCGGAACGGCTGGAACCGCTCCACCGGATGCCCATGCGGCTCAAGGAAAGTGAGCACTATCTGGGGACCCTGAGCGGGGCCGCGGCACCCTACCGCTACACGGGCTGTGTCCGCAGCGCGGTGCTGCGGGCCAAGTACCAGGGCGAGCCGTGGACGGCCGTGGAGCTGGGCGTCGAGATGGCCCGGCTGCTCTTTGGCAGCGAGATCCTCATGCGCGGCGCGGAGCCCACACCCCAGCGGGTGGAGGGCCTGAGCCTTGGCTATGACGCCATCGTCCCGGTGCCGGCCTCCAGCAAAAAACGCGGCTATAATGTGCCGGAGCGGATGGCCCGGCCGCTGGCAAAGGCGGTGGGCGTCCCGCTGGCCGCCAACGCCCTCGGCCGTGCCCGCACTGGCCGCCATCAGGCCGGGCTCTCGCTGGACGAGCGCCTGGTCAACGTGGCAGGCGCGTTCCGGGTGCTGGAACCGGACAACGTGGACGGGAAGCGGGTGCTGCTGGTGGATGATGTCATCACCACCGGAGCCACGGCAGCCGCCTGTGCGCAGGCTTTGCTGGATGCCGGGGCCCAAAGCGTGTTCGCCGTGGCGCTGGCTACCGTGGAATTTGACGCACTACCGTCCCGCAGCCAGCCCATTGCGGAAACGGCGGAGGAAGACGAAAAAGAAATCGAAAAAACTTGAAAAAAGCGCTTGACAAAACACCCTGCATCGGGTATACTAATTGAGCTGTGAGCGATAAGCCACATGCAATATCCGGGTGTAGCGCAGTTTTGGTAGCGCGCTTGAATGGGGTTCAAGAGGCC
>ERZ1673743.4041-NODE-4041-length-10634-cov-5.186785_pt1 | contig 10634 bp, 7 predicted proteins | sample MGYA00580197_ERZ1673743 | MGnify/ENA primary metagenome ERZ1673743 (study PRJEB41218, sample SAMN15661795) | gut metagenome | host: Homo sapiens | place: Canada: London | collected 2015-08-20/2019-03-30 | study: EMG produced TPA metagenomics assembly of... | reverse complement strand
GGCGATTAAAAATCGTCATTTTTATGGTAAAGGAATATTTAATTTTTGCAATAATTCATTCGCACGGCGAATTTGTTTTTTACGATATTCCGCAATGTAATGCGTATCAGAACCGACGCTTACGGGAATTCCGCTTTCTTTGATTATCTGTTGTTTCTTTTCGTTGGTAAGAAAATCATAATAATATATGTAATTTCCCGAAGTATTCAGTTCCCAAAAAATATCGTTGTCACGTAAAATTTTTATTATATCAAGTCCGTATCTTTCACCGAGTTTGAAAATATCGGTATGTGCAAGACCTGCTTTGCATTTAAACAGCTTTCGCCATTCCAAAAATTCATAAAAATCTATTGCCCTTGTATCGTCAAGGCATTCAAAAAGTACATAATCAAAATTTTCCGTTGCACGCGGAAGCGATTCCGGCGGTGTCGGACGTGTACCGATTTCAAGACCGCAAAGAACTTTTATTTTATCGGCATATTTTATTTTACAATGCTGAATATATTCATAATATATAGGAAGATTTTCACCGATTGAGAATTGATGGTCGGTTATACCGATAACGTCAACACCGTGTCTGATTGCATTTTCAATTATTTCTTCGGGCGTGTTCGAGCCGTCATAGCTGAATTTTGTATGATTGTGTAAATCAACGGTATACATCAGAAAACCTCCTTTTTCTCATTTGCATATATTATAACACACACTTATAAAAAATTCAATTATTATTAAAATTTAATTTATTTACAAACAATAATATTTATGATAAAATAACAATAATAAGGAAAGAATACGATGAGGAGTGATTAAAAATGGATTTTTTAGAATTGGCAAAAAACAGATTTTCGCTCAGAAAATTTTCTGATAAAAAAGTAGAGAAAGAAAAGATAGATTATATTCTTGCGGCAATGCAGGCAGCGCCTACCGCCGTAAATTTTCAGCCACAGAGAATACTTGTACTTACCGACGAAAAAGAACTTGAAAAGGTGAGCAAATGCACGAAATTTGCATTTAATCCGCCGCTTAATTTCCTTGTATGTTACGACAAAGAAACATCTTGGACGCGCGGAAATGACGGACACGACGAGGGTGAAATCGACGCGGCTATCGTTGCAACGCATATGATGTTGGCGGCAAAAAGCATAGGGCTCGGAACGACTTGGGTAGGCTCATTTAATCCGAAGGACGTAAAAGAGCAATTCAATTTGCCTGAAAATTATGTTCCCGTTGCATTTTTACCGACAGGTTATCCGTCAGACGATGCAGAGCCTTCGGCGGCTCATTCAAGCAGAAAAGATTTAAACGAAACTGTTTTCTACAACAGTTTTTCTCAAAAATAACAGGCAGAAAGGGGTATGTATTATGAAAATTTGTGTATTCGGAGCGTCAAGCAGCACAATAGATAAATCTTATGTCAGCCAAGTCGAAGAACTCGGACGTAAAATTGCTGACAGAGGTCACGGACTTGTTTACGGTGCAGGTGCATCCGGACTTATGGGCGCGGTTGCACGCGGTGTTTATGAAAAGAAAGGCGAAATTGTCGGTGTTGTACCGAATTTCTTTGATGATGAAGATATGGGTGTTGACGGCCGTATTTTCCAAGACTGTACGGAACTTATCAGAACGGACACAATGCGTGAAAGAAAATGTATAATGGAAGAAAGAGCGGACGCTTTTGTTATTGTTCCCGGCGGAATAGGCACTTTTGAGGAATTTTTTGAAGTGTTTACTCTAAAACAGCTTGAAAGACATAACAAAGCTATCGCCATACTTAACGTAAACGGATATTACAACGCAATGATTGATATGCTTGAAGTTGCGGTCAAGGAAAAGTTTTTGAGAGCGGGCTGTAAACTTCTTTACAAAGTTTTCGATGACGTGGACGAAACACTTGACTACATTGAGTCATACAAAGCACCGAAAATTAACGTATTTGAAATGAAAGACGTAAAAAATTAATCTAAAAAACACCGACACATCGGTGTTTTTTTGTCGATTTATAAAAAAAATATCTAAACAATGATATATTTTTCACAAATTATAAAAAAATTGAATAAATAATATAGACATTTCGTTTATTTATGGTATAATTAATATACAGACATATGGCGGCAGACGCCGTCGCTACTATTTTTATAACTTTAGGAGGAGAATCCAATGGCAAAAAAGTATTGTTACCTTTTTACAGAGGGTAATGCAACTATGAGAGAGTTGCTTGGCGGTAAAGGTGCTAACCTTGCTGAAATGACAAATATCGGTCTTCCGGTACCGCAGGGTTTCACAATTACAACTGAGGCTTGTACTCAATATTACGAAGACGGTCGTACAATCAATCCTGATATTATGGCTGAAATCAACGAGTACATCGGCAAGATGGAAGAAATCACAGGTAAGAAGTTCGGCGATAAGGAAAACCCACTTCTTGTTTCTGTTCGTAGTGGTGCAAGAGCATCAATGCCGGGTATGATGGATACAATCTTGAACCTTGGTCTTAACGAAGACGTTGTTGAAGTTATCGCTAAGAAGTCAGGTAACGCAAGATGGGCTTGGGACTGTTACAGAAGATTTATTCAGATGTATTCAGACGTAGTTATGGAAGTTGGTAAGAAGTATTTTGAAGAACTTATCGACAAGATGAAAGAAGAAAAGGGAGTTACTTTTGACGTTGAGCTTACAGCTGACGACCTAAAGGAACTTGCATCACAATTTAAGGCTGAATATAAGGAAAAGATTGGCGAAGACTTCCCATCAGATCCTAAAGAACAGCTTATGGGTGCCGTTAAAGCCGTATTCCGTTCATGGGATAACCCAAGAGCTAACGTATACCGTCGTGATAACGACATTCCTTATTCATGGGGTACAGCCGTAAACGTACAGTCAATGGCATTCGGTAACATGGGTGATGACTGCGGTACAGGTGTTGCATTTACTCGTGACCCTGCTACAGGTGAAAAGAAGCTTATGGGTGAATTCCTTATAAATGCTCAAGGTGAAGACGTTGTTGCCGGCGTTCGTACACCAATGCCAATCGCAAAGATGGAAGAAGAATTCCCTGAGGCATTTGCTCAGTTCAAAGATGTTTGCAAACTTCTTGAAGATCACTACAGAGATATGCAGGATATGGAATTCACTGTTGAAAATAAAAAGCTTTATATGCTACAAACAAGAAACGGTAAGAGAACTGCTCAAGCTGCTTTGAAGATTGCTTGTGACCTTGTTGACGAAGGTATGAGAACAGAAAAAGAAGCTGTTGCAATGATCGATCCAAGAAACCTTGATACACTACTTCACCCACAATTCGACGTTGCCGCTCTAAAAGCTGCTACACCGATGGGTAAGGCTCTTGGTGCATCTCCGGGTGCCGCAGCAGGTAAGATTGTATTCTCAGCTGACGACGCTAAAGAATGGGCTGCAAGAGGCGAAAAGGTTGTTCTTGTAAGACTTGAAACTTCTCCTGAAGATATCGAAGGTATGAAAGCCGCTCAAGGTATCCTTACAGTTCGCGGCGGTATGACATCTCACGCAGCCGTTGTTGCCCGTGGTATGGGTACATGCTGTGTATCAGGTTGCGGCGACATCGCAATGGACGAAGAAAACAAGAAGTTTACACTTAACGGTAAAGAATATCACGAAGGTGATACAATTTCACTTGACGGTTCAACAGGTAATATCTATGATGGTATTATCCCAACAGTTGACGCATCAATCGCAGGTGAATTCGGCAGAATTATGTCATGGGCTGATAAATACAGAACACTAAAAGTTCGTACAAACGCAGATACTCCTGCTGACGCTAAGAAAGCTAAGGAGCTTGGTGCAGAAGGTATCGGTCTTTGCCGTACAGAGCATATGTTCTTTGAAGGCAACAGAATTGACGCATTCAGAGAAATGATTTGTGCTGATACAGTTGAAGAAAGAGAAGCAGCTCTTGATAAGATTCTTCCTATGCAACAAGGTGACTTCGAGCAACTTTACGAGGCTCTTGAAGGTAACCCTGTAACAATCAGATTCTTGGACCCACCTCTACACGAGTTCGTTCCTACAGAAGAAGAAGATATTGAATTGCTTGCAAAGGCTCAAGGCAAGAGCGTTGAGGCTATTAAGGATATTATCAACGGTTTACACGAGGCTAACCCTATGATGGGTCACAGAGGTTGCCGTCTTGCAGTAACATATCCTGAAATTGCAAAAATGCAGACAAAGGCTGTTATTCGTGCAGCTATCAACGTTCAAAAGGCTCACGCTGATTGGACAATCGTTCCTGAAATTATGATTCCGCTTATCGGCGACATAAAAGAATTGAAGTACGTTAAGAAAGTCGTTGTAGAAACAGCTGACGCTGAAATCGCTGCATCAGGCATCGAACTTAAGTACGAAGTTGGTACAATGATTGAAATTCCTCGTGCGGCTCTAACAGCTGACGAAATTGCTAACGAAGCTGACTTCTTCTGTTTCGGTACAAACGACCTTACTCAGCTTACATTCGGTTTCTCACGTGACGACGCAGGTAAGTTCCTTGACGCTTACTATGACGCTAAAATCTTTGAAAACGATCCGTTCGCTAAGATTGACCAAAAGGGTGTTGGTAAGCTTATGGAAACAGCTATTAAGCTTGGTAAGCCGGTTAACCCAAAACTTCACATCGGTATCTGCGGTGAACACGGCGGCGACCCATCATCAGTTGAGTTCTGCCACAAGATTGGTCTTGACTATGTGTCATGCTCACCATTCCGTGTGCCAATCGCAAGACTTGCAGCTGCTCAAGCTAAGATTAACGAAGAAAACTAATTCATTATCGAATATGATAATCAGACAGGCAAAACCTTTCGGTTTTGCCTGTTTTTTTATACGAAATTCTCTCCTCCACTTAATTTATTTCAAAAAATTTTCAAAAAACTATTGACTTAGAGTAAACTCCAAGTATTATAATATACTTGTAAACAAAAAATATATGCGAGGTGATTTTAATGACTATAAAAGAAGTAAGCGAAAAATACGATATTTCGCAGGACACTTTGCGATATTATGAACGTATCGGAATGATACCGCCTGTTACACGAACATCAAGCGGTATTCGTGATTATCAAGAGAGCGACTTAGGCTGGGTTGAGCACGTTATTTGTATGAGAAGTGCCGGTCTGCCTGTTGAATCTATAATCGAATACGTTAAACTTTGTCAAGAGGGTGACGAAACTATTCCCGCAAGGCTTCAACTTTTGGTTGAGCAAAGAAAAAATCTGCTCGACCAAATGGAACAAATGAATGTCACATTAAAGCGACTGAACTACAAAATCGACCGTTACGAAACAGCCGTGAAGACAGGCGAATTATCTTGGGATTGACGTTGCTAAAGTCATTGTATCCAAAACAAAATAGGTAAATAACATTAAATAAACTTATGGAGGAATTTTAAATGTATATTGAAAAAATCAATCAACCGACAGACGTAAAAAATTTAAACAGCGAACAACGTCACGTTCTCGCAGATGAAATGCGTCAAGCACTTTTGCAAAAGCTAAGCAAGCACGGCGGACACTTCGGTCCTAATCTTGGTATGGTAGAGGCAACAATCGCACTTCACTATGTCTTTAATTCTCCGACAGACAAAATCGTATATGATGTTTCTCACCAAAGCTATCCGCACAAAATGCTTACAGGCAGAAAAGATGCGTTTTTGTACGAGGACAAGTATGATGATGTATCGGGTTACAGCAATCCCGACGAAAGCGACCACGATTTCTTTACAATCGGTCACACTTCAACTTCCGTTTCACTTGCCTGCGGTCTTGCAAAAGGTCGTGATTTAAAGGGTGACAGTGAAAATATAATTGCCGTAATCGGTGACGGTTCACTTTCGGGCGGTGAGGCTCTTGAAGGACTTGACTTTGCAAGTGAGCTTAACAGCAATCTTATAATCGTTGTAAACGATAACGATATGTCTATCGCAGAAAATCACGGCGGTTTGTATAAAAACCTAAAACAGCTTCGCGATACAGACGGTAAATCGGAATGTAATCTTTTCAAATCAATGGGACTTGACTATGTATTTGTAAAAGACGGAAATGACATTGATTCGCTTATCACCGCATTCGAGCAGGTTAAAGACAGCACTTATCCTGTAGTTGTTCACATTTGTACCCAAAAAGGTAAAGGCTACAAAATAGCAGAAGAAAACAAGGAAAATTGGCACTACTGCGGTCCATTCAACCTTGAAACAGGTAAATCCGATATGTCGCAAGACGGCGGAGAAGATTATTCGTCAATGACAGCCGATATTCTTTTAAAGAAAATGAAAGAGGACAAAACCGTTGTCGGAATTACATCTGCCACACCTACCGTTTTCGGTTTCACAGAGGACAAGAGAAAAGAGGCAGGCTCACAGTTTGTTGACGTTGGTATCGCCGAAGAAACAGCCGTTGCACTTGCGTCAGGTATCGCAAAGAGCGGCGGCAAGCCTGTTTACGGTGTTTACAGCACATTTATTCAACGTACCTACGACCAGCTTTCACAGGATTTATGTATCAACAACAGTCCCGCAACACTCCTTGTATATTTGGCGTCTGTTTACGGTATGAATGACGTTACTCACCTTGGTATATATGATATTCCGATGATGTCTAACATTCCTAATCTTGTCTACCTTGCACCGACAACAAAGGAAGAATACCTTGCAATGCTTGATTGGAGTATTGAGCAAAACGACCACCCTGTTGCAATCCGTGTACCTATCAGTGTTGTATCAGACGGCAAAAAGGTTACAAAGGACTTCAGCAAGCTAAATGAATATGAAGTTACTCAAAACGGCAGTAAAATTGCAATCGTTGCACTTGGCTCATTCTATTCGGTAGGTGCAAAAACGGCTGAAATTATCGAAAACAAAACAGGTGTAAAACCTACACTTATAAACCCGATTTACATTACAGGTACTGACGATAAGCTTTTAGAACAGCTTAAAGAAAACCATGACATTGTTATAACAGTCGAGGACGGTGTTTTAGATGGGGGTTTCGGCGAAAAGATTGCAAGATTTTACGGCAATTCTGACGTCAAGGTATTGAATTACGGTTTAAAGAAAGAATTTCTTGACAGATATAACCCTGAAGAAATCGTCAAAGCAAACCGTCTTACTCCTGAGCAAATTGCAGAGGACGTTTGCGGTATAATCGGTTAATAAGAGATGAAATATTATGAAAAACTAATTTTATAAGATAACAAAAAAACTGATGTGTTTCCACATCAGTTTTTTGTTTATTGTACATTATTAACGATACGTACTATATTCGCATACGGTTTCTGCTTATTATCCCAAGCATAAACCTCTATATCCGTATACTCTTTATCAATCAACTCTATTCCCTTTAACTCGCTTGCCTGTGGCATTTTCATTCCCACAAGCTTACCGTTATTCTTAAAGGCAACATACACATTAACATCATTCATATCCACATTTTCAAAATCAAGTGTGACATCAAGTTTGTTGTTGCTATTTATCATAGCTGTGATTTTGTTGTTTGCCAAATTTGGTGTCGTTGTTGGGATCACCGTTGGGATCACCGTTGGGATTGCTGTCGGAATTGTTGTCGGCTTTAATGTTGGTGTTGCCGTTGGTGTTGCCGTTGGCACTACCGTCGGTGTCGCTGTCGGCTTTAATGTTGGTGTTGCCGTTGGCACTACCGTTGGTGTTGCTGTCGGCTTTAAGGTCGGTGTTGCCGTTGGCACTACTGTTGGCGTTGGCGTCGGCTTTAATGTTGGTGTTGCCGTTGGCACTACTGTTGGCGTTGGTGTCGGCTCTTCTCCCTCAAATTCCAACACAAGTGTCGGTCCTTGTGCATCTGTACCGCTGTATTCCTTTGACGCGATAACCTGTTCACGTCCTGTACCTGTCCACAATGTAAACGTAATCAAATTATCTGTACACTTCTCTTTTATCACATCCGTCACATCAAACGATATTTCCTTATAATCGACATTGTATGCAGGTGACACTTGCAAACCCAATGACGACAACGGCGTATCCTCGCCTCTTGTCTTTATATCATTTATAGTAACGGTCGCCTCATCCCAATCATTTTTTGAACAATAATCGAGGTGCAAAACCGAATTTCTCTTATCTGTATTAGTAAATTTATCGTACAATTTCAATGTTGCCGAAGTTAATTTTTTACCGGCATATTTAGAAAGGTCAAAACGTATCAACCCCAAGCCTTTAATATCCTTTAATCCCGGAGATGTTGACGAGTAATAATCTGTCGCCTGATTAATTTTTAATTCTTCATCAGATCCATGTGCTGTTGTACCGTCAACAAGATACGTGTCTGCGTCCGGAGTGACAGAAACCGAAACAGGTTCCGGCGTTGTCTTAATTGTCGGACGCGGTGTAATTGACGATGTGTCAGGATAAGTCACCTCAGTAAATGACGTATTCGGTGCAAGGTAGTTTAATGTGTTGCCACCCGAATCTTTCGCCAAAGCCGCCGAACCTATATAATAGCTTGTATGAGGCGACTGGTTGTATCCGACATTCTGCCATGCTATTGCGCAACGATATTGACTGTCGTGCATAAGCGTTGTAAGTCTGTAATCAGTCGGAATAGTCGAAAAATAAATTCTCACACCGTCACCGTATCTAAGCACGATTTCTTCACGCCAATCACCGAAAAGGTCGGCTGTAAGACACGCATTTGACTTTGTACTGTTATTTATTGAACCCGGCAATGTTGAATTTTTACTGTTATAATAAATTCTTTCCGTACCGCTTTTTATGCTGTATTTTACAAGTTTATTTCCGTCAAGCAATTCTCGTCCCAAATCACCGTCCCAATAAACTGCAAAATTCTCCATATTGCTTCCATTGGTATTAGGTATATTTCCTACTTTTTCACCTGCTTGATTATATATACCGTCAGCCGCTACCGACCAGAACAACGAAAGATTACCGCTTGACAATGCATAATCATCATCGACATTATCCATAATACCTCTGCCTATATCTCCTTTTGCGGCTTGTAGCATAATATCACCATTATATCTCTTTATATCTACCGCATATGGAATTATGTCATCATTGTGCTTACCTGCCTCGTGTGCCATAAATATTTCTTGTTTTCCGTCGTTATCAAAGTCCGAAACGTGTTCCGCATCACCGTGTCCTCGACCGTCATACGTCAAAACAGTTCCGTCATGGTCAAGAACCGCACTGCCGAAAATAATCTCGTCATATCCGTCATTATCCACGTCAGCTACCGATACACTGTGTGCACCTTGTGCATAAAGCGTTTTGTTTGTATTATTTTTACTTGTACCGTCTGCATATTTTACGGTACAACCCGTACCGCCATTTTTTTCTGTCGGTGTATTAGTTGAAAGCCATTGTTCTTTAAGGTCTGTGCCGTCCCAAGTATATGCCGCCGCATACACATATGTATAATATCCCCTCGTCATAACAACGCTTGGATGTACACCGTCAAGATATGCCACCGCTGCAAGGTATCTTTCACTTCTGTTTGCATAGCTGTCGCCCCATTTGGAAGATGTCAAAATGCTTCTCGGCGGGTCAAAATCAACAGTCTGCATTGCCGCACCTGTTTCACCGTTAAATACAGTTAAATACTCCGGTCCGCCATCCTTGCCCATAAGCAAACCGGATGAATTTCTGTAATCTTTTGCATCGTCACCCTTGGTTATATTTTTTCCTGCTTTTGAGACATAATTACCCTCACCGTCTTTTGAGCCCGGTGCTGTTTTTAATATGACTTCCGACTTACCGTCACCGTCAAAATCATAGACCATATATTGAGTATAGTGCGCACCCGCGCGGATATTAACTCCCAAATCTATTCTCCAAAGAAGAGTGCCGTCAAGCTCATATGCATCCAAATACACTTTGCCCGTATAACCCTTAACGGAATTATCCTTTGAATTAGACGGGTCCCATTTTACGATGTATTCATATTCTCCGTCACCGTCAAGGTCGCCCACACTCATATCGTTTGCGGTATATGTATATTCTTCATCTGTCGGCGTCTTTCCTCCGTCAGGAACTTTAAACGCAATGTCTTTATATGCCACAGAACGACCTTTATATGTTGTGTTTGTTGTCCAAACATCAACCGCCTCTGTTTTGTCTATTGCCTCACCTTTCGGCACAACTGTATACTTGTTATCCGCCGTGCCTTTTGAATCGGTATAGCAAGTTGCATCGTGTTCGCCTGTTGTGTATATTTTTTCACTGTCACGGTATATATCAAATGCTTGATTTGTAAGACTTTCCGTACCCAAAAGTCGCCACGACAAATACACACCGTCATTTGTTTTAACGGCAACAGTGCCTCGATCAAGTTTTTCCATTACTCGTTTTTCAGTAGTTGAATTTGTGTCGGCATATGACGTCAACACCGGTATTGACGCAACTGATGTAACCATTACAGCTGCCGTCAAAAATGCGGTTAATTTTTTTAACATAGTTTTTTCTCCCTTACTCCAAATCGCTCCAATATCTCTCTTGAGCCTCTTTTTTCATTATAAGCTTTAATGAATAAAAATTCAAGAAGAGAATGAAATATTTGCTGATTTTTATACTAGTAAATATCCCCCGGCATAGCCGGGGGCTTTTCATCAACGGGCATAGCCCTACT
>ERZ1673743.4031-NODE-4031-length-10649-cov-6.925429_pt1 | contig 10649 bp, 10 predicted proteins | sample MGYA00580197_ERZ1673743 | MGnify/ENA primary metagenome ERZ1673743 (study PRJEB41218, sample SAMN15661795) | gut metagenome | host: Homo sapiens | place: Canada: London | collected 2015-08-20/2019-03-30 | study: EMG produced TPA metagenomics assembly of... | reverse complement strand
GAGCCTTTCCCGGCTGATCCACAGCCAAATATCACACGCGCCTGAAAGCGCGGATATGCTGTACCTTGAAAATTTCATAGGCAAACGGATAACGTTCCGAACCGGACGAGCCGGCAGACGGCACGCCAAGACCCATCCAGATAACTGGATAGGCGAGCGATCAAGCAGGTCTGCAACCGTGCGCGGCAGCACGGCGGCCATGACTCCGAGTTTGGGATAATGATACTCCCGCGTTGAACGCCCTCAAAGCATTGCGCGGCGCACCCATCAGCATGGGCCGGGGTGAGATTCCCGTGGGCGGCTGCCAGCCGCCATCCGTTCTTGCCACTATTTATAGCGTGATAATAACAACCTATAACTTTTACTATTTTAGGGGAGGTATTCCCATGACAGATAAAATCGGCTTAACGATTGAAGAAGCCGCAGACTATACAGGCATTGGCAGAAACACCATGCGGAAGCTCGTGGAATGGGAGAAGATTCCCGTACTGCGGATCGGGCGCAGATACATCATCCGCATAGACGTTATTCATAAGTTCATGGAAGCCAACCAGGGTGCAGATCTTCTGGTGCGGGAACAGGTCCGTGCGGTCAGATGAAGGACAGGACAGTGCGGAGCTTTTTATTTGCCGGTTCATGTGCGGTCTGCTATAATAGCAGACAACACATCATAACAGCTCCGTTTGCCGCTATGAGAGGAGAAGCACTATGGCAAAAGGTTCTGTAAGAAAAAAGGGAAAGAAGTGGTACTATCGGTTCTATGTAGAGGATGCCAGCGGCAACAGCGTCCAGAGGGAGTTTCCCGGTTCTGAGAGCAAGAGCGAAACGGAAGCCATGCTCCGCAAGGCCATGGCAGATTATGAGGAAAAGCAATTCGTAGCAAGATCTGAAAACCTGACCCTTGCAGGGCTGCTGGACAAGTGGATCGAGGAGGAACTGAAGCCCGGTTCTCTGAGCAACGGCACGGTGGCCGCCTACATCGACACAGCCAGACGCATCAAGAAACACCCCATTGCCGACCGCAAACTGAAGAAGATCACACCGGATCATCTGCAAAGCTATCTGGACCTGCTGAGCCTTGGCGGTGAATGGCCGGACGGCACGGTGAGGAAAGCGCTGAGCAGCGGCTCCATGCGGCAATACTCCGCTGTGCTGCAAGGTGCGTTCCGCTTCGCGGTGTTCCCGAAGCAGTACCTCTCCTTCAATCCCATGCAGTATATCGTGTACCGCAAGAGGACGGAGGACTATGACCTGTTTTCGGAGGACGGTGCGGAGGAGGATGTTCCCATTATCCCGACGATCTCCTACGAACAGTTTCTTGAACTGAATGAGATGCTGTCCAAAAAGAAAAACCCTGCCCTTCTGCCTGTCCAGATCGCGTACTACACCGGACTTCGCATTGGCGAGGCTTGCAGCCTGACCTGGCAGGACATTGATTTGAAGGAGCAGCGGCTGACGGTGAGACGCAGCATCCGCTACAACTCGGCGCGGCACAGGACGGAGATTGGCACCACGAAGCGCAAAAAGATCCGCTCAGTGGATTTCTGCAACACACTGGCGGATATCTTGAAAGAGGCAAAGAAGACGCAGATGCTTGACCGCCTTGCCTGCGGGCCGCTATACAGCCAGAATTACTACTTGAGCATTGAGGAAAAGAACCGCACCTACTATGAGGTCTACAGCCTGCCGGTTTCAGAGCATCCTCCAGAGGGCTATCAGGCGATCAGCCTTGTCTGTGTGCGGCAGGATGGCAGGTATGAGTCTCCGGCAACGGTTTCCAATATGTGCCAGACAGCGAAGAAAAGATTGGACGGTATGGAGAGCTTTCATTTCCACCAGCTTCGTCACACCTTCACCAGCAATCTGCTGTCCTACGGCGCAGCGCCGAAGGACGTGCAGGAGCTTCTTGGTCATTCGGATGTGACGACCACAATGAATATTTACGCACACGCCAGTAAGGAAGCCAAGCGAGACGCCGCGAAACTGCTGGACAAGGTGCAATAAGACTTTCCCTTGTTCTTTCCTGACAAGGGAAAAAACAAGGGAAATCGAGAGTAGAGAAACATCCAGACGCCTTGAAAAGCAAGCAATTTCAGCACTTTTGAGAAAAATGATTTACAAATTCAAAATTGTATGCGAATGTAATGGTGGATCTGGACGATAATGTTATGATATTCCTCTATGAATATGGCAGCAGACAGGTCAAAAACAGCTCTGAGCGCTATTGGGATGAATATAACATCACCATGAGAACGCCCGATGGTGCAGACCACAAGATAACAGGTACTATGTATTGTAGTGATGATAGAGTTAATATTGATGATGCTTATATCGATGAGGTGCTGACAGCATTAAAGGGAGAGGGAAACGTCATGTTCCGCATTGAAAATGCTGACAGAACGGTTGAGAGCTACATGATTGAGGTTGCCACCTCCAACTTTGCGGAGCTGTATAACGCGCAGACCGGACAGTAAATACCGCTTTGGCGGGGCTGTCATTCGAAAACTCTCAGAAAGCGGGAACACTCTTTTGGAAACGCTGCTAAAGGAACAGGTGGCTCCCTGTGGGATCGCACCCTTGCTCCGTGACGGACGGCGACAAAGCGGCGATCCGGGAAGCTCTGACCGCCTATGAGGCACTGAAGTAATTCGCTTTTTGACAACAAAGCAAGTAATAGGCGCAAACAGCCGCAAGCCATGTTCTGATGGCTTGCGGCTGTTTTTCATTCGTGCCATGCCTTGCGGCAGTTTCGGCACGGATGAAGCGGAGGAGCGCATGCAGCAACCTCCGCTTGAAAAAAAGCTGTCCGGTTGCTATAATTGGGTCTGTACGAAGCATTTTCCAGCTATAAGCGGGACTTTTCGACACAGACTATCCATCAGGGAGGGCTGTACGATGAAAGAACCTTCGCTTTGGACGTTGTTTTCGGATACCGGAGATCCGTTGGCCTATCTGCTTTACCGCGCCGGGTCTGCCGGACGCTGATTTTCTTTCGGAGGCGGGGCCTCCGTACATAGGTGGTGAATTGATGGCGTCGTCGCCGTACATTGTGACAAAGGGCGTAGTCCTCCGGGAGACGGAGACAAGGGACGCCGATAAGATCCTCACCCTCCTGACAGCGGAGCGGGGCAAGCTCTCTGTCATCGCCCGGGGCGTCTGCCGCAAGGGGTGCAAATTCGCCGCCTGCGCCCAGCCGTTGGCCTACTCCGAGTGGACGCTTTACAAAAAGGGCGACTGGTACTACGCCAACGAGGGGGCCACTCTGGAACTGTTCAACGGCTTGCGGGCGGATCTGGACGCGATGGCGCTGGGGTTTTATCTGGCGGAGCTGACGGAGGCCGTCACCACAGAGGACGCGCCCCATCAGGGGCTTTTGAGCCACCTGCTCAACGGGCTGTACGCCGTTTCCGTTCTGCGAAAGCCTTTGCCGCTGGTGAAAGCGGCGTTTGAGATCAAGCTGCTGTGTCTGGCGGGCTACGAGCCTCTGGCGGACGCCTGTGCCTACTGCGGTTGCCCCGATCCCCAGCAGCCGTATTTCGACGTTTTGCAGGGCGTTCTCCGTTGCGGGACCTGCGGAGAGGGGCGCCGGGGTCTTCCACTGTGTCGGGATTCACTGGCCGCCCTGCGGCACATCGTTTACGGCGACCCCAAGCGGCTTTATTCCTTCACACTGGGACCGGAGGCCCAAAAGCGGCTGTCCGCTGCCGCCGAAGCCTTTGTCTCCGCCCAGTTGGAGCGGGGATTCCGGACGCTGGACTTCTATAAGAGTGTCCGGTGCATGGATGAGCCATCCTGATTGATTACATTTTGTATGATACCGTGCCTTTTATACGGTAAGGAGCGATTATGAGCGAATTATTTGATAAATCCATCCGCACCTTGGAGCTGCCGCGGGTCCTTCAACTACTGTCTGAGCAGGCGGTCAGCCCGGAGGCCAAGGAGCTGGCACTGGCGGTCCGGCCGGAAACAGATTATGAGGACGTGCTGCGCCTGCTGGACCAGACCGACGGCGCACGGGCCATGATCGTCCTGCGAGGGGCGCCGGGTTTTTCCGGTGTCAAGCCGGTAAAGGACCTGCTGGACCGGGCGGACCGGGGCGGCAGCCTCAACATCCCGGAGCTGATCCGGATCGGCGATCTGTTATACGCTGCCCGTCGGGCCAAGGAGTATTTCAACGCCGACGCGACAGAGCCTACCGCCCTCGACCAGATCTTCCTGTCCATCCACGGCAACCGGTTCTTGGAGGATAAGATCCGGCGGTGCATCAGCGACGAGAACACCGTGGCCGACGCTGCCAGTCCGGAACTGGCGGACATTCGCCGTCATATGCGGGCAGCGCTGGCAAAAAGCCGGCAGATCTTGCAGAAGATCATCTCTTCTCCCAGCTATTCCAAGGTCTTACAGGACAACATCATCACCCAGCGGGATGGGCGCTTTGTGGTCCCCGTAAGGGCGGATCAGAAGGGCAATCTGCCGGGACTGATCCACGATGTTTCCTCCACCGGTGCCACAGTGTTCGTAGAGCCGATGGGCGTGGTGCAGGCCAACAACGAATACGCGGAATTACAGGCCAAGGAACAGGCGGAGATCGACCGCATTTTGGCGGAGCTGTCCGCCGATGCCGCTGCCCACCGGCGGGACATTCAGTGGGACCATGACGCATTGGTGCAGTTGGATCTGATCTTTGCCCGGGGCGAATTGAGCTATAAGATGGACGCGATCCGCCCCCAGGTGCGGCGGGACGGCTTGATCCGTCTGCGGAAGGCGCGGCATCCCCTGCTGGACAAAAAAACGGCGGTACCCATCGATATTGAACTGGGCGGTGCGTTTGATACCCTGGTCATCACTGGTCCCAACACCGGCGGTAAGACTGTTTCTCTGAAAACACTGGGTCTGCTGACCCTGATGACCCAATGCGGCCTGCACATCCCCGCCGGGGACCGCAGCGAGGTGTCCGTTTACGAACGGGTGCTGGCCGACATCGGTGACGAGCAAAGTATCGAGCAGAGCTTGTCCACCTTCTCCGCCCACATGAAAACCATTGTAGAGATTTTACAGGAGGCGGACCGGGATAGTCTGATCCTGTTTGACGAGCTGGGAGCCGGTACTGACCCCGTGGAGGGCGCGGCGCTGGCCATCGCCATCATTCAGCACGTCCGGGCACTGGGGGCCAGAGCCGCCGCCACCACCCACTACGCAGAGCTGAAAACCTTTGCCATGACCACGCCGGGAGTGGAGAACGCTTCCTGCGAATTCAATGTGGAGACCCTCAGCCCTACTTATCGGCTGCTGATCGGTATCCCCGGCAAGTCCAATGCCTTTGCCATCTCCCGGCGGCTGGGCCTGCCCGATGAAGTTATCACCAACGCCCAATCGCAGATGAGCAAGGACAGCGTCCGGTTTGAGGACGTGCTGACCCAACTGGAGGCCAAGCGGCAGGCGTTGGAAAAGCGAGAGCAGGAGACTGACCGGCTGTACCGCCAGCGGGAGGAGGACGCCCGGAAAGCCCGGGAATTCCGGGAACAGATGCAGCGGGCCAGGGAAAATGCCCGCAGCCGGGGCGAGGCCGAAGCCAAGCGCATCCTGCGGGATGCCCGCTCTGCCTCTGACGCGGTGTTTGCCGAACTGGAACGGATGCGGAAGGAGCAGGCCAAGGCAGACCGGGCCATCAACGCCAATGAAGCCAGAGCCGAACTGCGTCGCCAGCTGAACGAGGCGGAGGACGCCATCGACAAGCGGGACGCCCGCTCCGAGCCGATCCCCAAGCCCAGCCGCCCCATTCAGAAGGGGGACCTGGTGGAGATTCCCGGCGTTTCCACCCCGGCAGAGGTAGTGAGCGTGGGCAGCGACGGCACCTTGCAGCTAAAGGCCGGTATTTTGAAAATGAAGGCCAAGGCCGACGAGGTACGGCTCATTGAGGACGATGAGCGGGCCGCCATGAAGAAAAAGACCCCCAAGCCCGCCCGGACCGCTGTGACCGGTCTCCGCACTGCTGCCAGCCGGGAACTGGACATCCGTGGCATGGAGACGCTGGAGGCGGAGAGCGTGGTGGAGACCTTCCTCTCCACTGCCGTCATGGGCCATTTGGAAACCGTCACCATCATCCACGGCAAGGGTACCGGCGCACTGCGGAACACGGTGCATAACATCCTGCGGCGGAATAAAAATGTGAAGTCTTTCCGTCTAGGCGTTTACGGCGAGGGGGAAAACGGCGTCACCGTGGTGACCATGAAGTAATGTTGCATATTGGAACAAGGGAATAAAACAACCACGCCATACCGGGAGGTATGGCGTGGTTGTTTGTTTATTCAGCCGGACAGCTCCCGGATCTCCGTTTGGATCAGCCGTCCCGCCGCGGCGGAAAGCTGGTCCATCCGGCGGATGGGGGCCAGATCTTGCCCGTAGATAGCACGGGCGTTGGGAACGTTGGCGTTCACCCCCATAAAGACGGCGGCCACCCGGACACCCTTCCGCCGCAAGGCCCGAACCTCGTCCGCCGTGTCCTCCACGCCTACCTGACCGTCATAGTCCCGGCTGAGGGGGACCTTGCCGGTAGGGAGAATCTTGTGGCTGTCGTCGGGGCTGGCATCCGTCAACAGGATCAGCAGGTGCTTGTCTGCCGGGGCGGTGTTCAGCAGCTCCGCTGCCATCCGCAGCGCCAGTCCGTCCCGGTTCCAGCCGGCGGCGAAGTAGTCAAAAATCTTCCGTTCTCCGCTTTTCTCACCGAAATCCTTCAGCACCCGCAGCACCGTATAGCCCCGGAGACTGCAAAAGCTGCTGACGCGGACGGGGATGCCGCAGTCCGCAAGGCTTTTTGCCAGAATATACCCTTGGGCGGCGATAGTCTCCTGACAGTGAAGCCGGGAGGCAGAGCCGTCCAGCAGCAGGTCCACCGTAAAGCCGGGGGTGCTTTCCTCGTCGCTGCGTAAAAACACCTTATCGTCTCCCAGCACTGGCAGCCTCCAGACCCGCCGGCTGTCCAGATGGCCCTGTCGGGCGGAGACGGTGTCCGGTTGCTGGTGGATCAGCATACAGTTGCGGATCTGCTCCGTCAGTCGCAGGAGGGCGCTTTGATAGAGGTCGCTGTTTTTGACGTAAGCGGCCCGGTTTCGCTTGGCCTGCTCCTCTGCCTGTTGAAAAAGCCGCTGGGCATCGGCGCTGACCGGTTTGTCGGGCGACGGCTCCCCACGGGTGAACCAGAGGTGGCAGCCCAGATGGTTTCCGGTGCAGTCCCGCTGCTCCATCAGCGCCAATTCCTTGGGAGCGTACAGACTGCGGCCGAAGCAGCGTTCCACATAGTCCCGATCCTCGGTTTCCCGCTCATTGGAACGTAAATGGGAGCGCAGGGCATTGGACGCCCGCACCATGCCGTTTTCTCCCACCGCCGCAGATCGACCGATGGCCAGATCGTCGGTGCGGACCATCTCCGTGGTGAACAGCTTCGTCAGCAGTGGCGCCCACCGCTCTCCGAAATGGAGGGTAAGGGGCGTTTTGGCGTGGGCGGTGCCGTCAAAGCGGAGATATTTTTGGAAGGCAGTTCGGATCGCCGCTGCTACCTCCTCTCCACTCATGGTACCGGGACAGGCAAGAGCCTCCGACAGTCCCTTTTCCCAGGGGGTCAGCACAGGCAGTCTCTGCCCAAGCACGGTTTTCCATCTGGCGGACTGTATGGCGTACACCAGCTGGTTTTTCTCCATCCACTCCTGCCGGGAAAGCTGATATTCCGATTCAAAAAACGCGGAAGCATGGGCCTGCCGCAGTGCTGCTAAAGCGGGACGCTTCGGTAATTCCTTCTCATAAACGGCGTTTTCCAGAGCCAGCCACGCAAGGTCATCGTACACGGCCTGCCGTGCGTCCCCCGCCCAAGCGGCGAACAACTGCTTGGGAAGCTCATCCCCAAACCATTTGTGGACCAACCCAATGACGCAGTTCATATAAAGATCAGGCTGGCCGTCAGACTGCATGGCCAGAAACTGCGGTTCAAATTTGTAGTCCCCGCAGGCAGTCCACACCTGATTGATGGCCCGCCGCTGGCGGGCGCTGTAACCGGAGGTTTCCATATCAGTCGGTAAACAGTCGGCTGCGGTCCAGCTTCGACGGGATCCGGGCGGCAATAACATCCCGGATGAGGCCCTGCTCGTAGCTGTCAAAAGCCTTATTGGTGATACCCATGTCCAGCGCCGTTCCGGCGCTGATCCCCCGGCGGATCAGCCGCAGAGCGTCCAGCATACCCCGGAGGTCCAGCGCTTTAGAGGAGATCTCGGCGCTTTCACACTTTTTTTGCAGGTCGAGGAAAAGCTGCACGAACTGTCCCCGGTATTTCTTCTCCAGCGTGGGGAATTCCTCTCCCAAAAGCCGGTCCAGACCGTCCCCGTCAATGGCGGGCATCTGGATCACCGCAAACCGGCTGGTCAGGGCCTCGTTCAGCTCTCGTGTTCCGGCGTAGCCGTAGTTCATGGTGCCAATGAAGCGGGCGGCTGGATCCACCTCCACCCGATCATAACCGGGTACATCAATGGCGCGGCGGAAGTCCAGCGTGGCGTGGAGCACAGCCAGTGCCTCGTTTTTCGCCATGTTGATCTCGTCCAAGATCCCGAAGCCGCCATGCTGCGCGCAGAGATACACCGGGCCGGGACGAAAGGTCACCTGCCCGTTTTCAAAGGTATCCATGCCGATGAGACTGGCGGCGTCCATGTTCACATGAAAGGATACATCCCAGCTTGGCCGTGCAAAGACTTGGGCCAGATTTTCCGCCAACACATTTTTACCCGTAGCCTTGCTGCCGGCCAGCAGCAGATTTTCCCCGCACAGGAGGGCAGCAATGGAGGCTTCCCAGACCTCCTTTCCGTAGTAATGGTAGCGGGGCTTGGGGATCCGGTTTTGCAGCTCCGGAGGGGTGGGGTAGGCGTTCCGGTATTTCCGGATGCCCTCCAACAACTCCTTACTGATTTGTTCCTGCTCTAAAAAATCCAACAAAATCGTTTGCTTCCTTTCTGTTGGGTGCGCCGCGGACACGCGCCGTCTTTTTTCGGCCCCATCATAGCACGATGATTTCTGAAAATCAACGGGATATCAACGTTTTTTGAATTCTGTGGAAATAGCGGTTGATTTACCTACAAAACTGGTGGTATAATAAAGACGAAAATACGGAGCAAGGAGGATATACTATGATCTCAACAAAGGGGCGGTATTCTATCCGGATCCTGCTGGACTTGGCCGAACACCGCAACGGAAGCTACATTCCCATGAAGGACGTTGCTGCCCGCCAAAACATTTCTCTGAAATACATCGAGCGGCTGATGCCGGCCCTGAAGGCGGCCGGTCTGGTGGACAGCGTCCACGGGATCGGCGGCGGTTACCGGCTGACCCGGGAGCCGGACCAGTATACCCTGTGGGAAATTCTGCGGCTGGCGGAAGGGGATCTGGCTCCGGTAGCCTGCCTGCAAAGTGGCGCGGCCCCCTGCGCACGGGCTGCGGACTGCCGTACCCTGTCGGTGTGGGACGGCTATTATAAGCTGAGCCGGGAATACTTTTCCGGTGTCACGCTGGCGGACCTGATGCGCGAGCCGCGGACAAGTGACTATGTAATTTGAACAAGCGGGATCAGACAGCTGTCCGGTCCCGTTTTTTCGGCTAAAATCGACCGCTGTCAAGGGAGAAAGCCTTGCGTGTACGTAGAAAAGGGCAAATACAGAACGGTTATGTAAAGTGATTTTTGCTTTTTCATTTGGTTGAAAATAGGGTTTGCGGTTTTGCGGATATTTGGAGATATTTGTCTGAATACGTTGATAATACTAAAGAAAAACGATGTTGATAACTCTGTGGAAAATGTGAATAACTCCTTGTAGATGAAAATTATTGTCATTTTTATGTAAACACTAACGCTTCCCGGCGAAACCCGACGCTGGCTGCGGTTTTTGTCAAATTATGAACTTTTTACAGAAAGTTACATGCGGAACGCGAATCCGGCGTTTGTAAAGATGGCAAATCGCCCATTTTTTAGAAGCCTCGGAAAATCCATAATATACAATTCGTATTATCCCTGTTCAGCAGAAGAAAAAGTTCGTTTTCCTGTGAAAATAGGTTGACGCTCCAGCAAAAGTATGGTATCATGTTTTCTGCTTAAATTATCTCATCGTTCCCTATGCTGGTGTAGCTCAGCTGGTAGAGCAACTGATTCGTAAGAATCAGGTCTGCGACTCCAAAAGTGAATATGCTAATGTAGCTCAGTCGGTAGAGCAGCTGATTCGTAATCAGCAGGTCGTGTGTTCGAGTCACATCATTAGCTCCAGAAAGCAGCGGAAATCGAATGATTTCCGCTGTTTTCATAACTTTTAAGAAAAGCTTTGACCCACACAAATTGCGGTTATACCTCACGCCGAAGGCATTTTTCTCCGACGCTTTTCAAAAATTACCGTCTTGAAACACCGGCTTGACCCACACCGTGACCCACACAACGAAATGCGTAGAAAGATTTAAAGAGCACCGGAGAGGAAATTGTTTCCTTTCCGGCGCTCTGCTTGCCTGTGGGACTTATCGAATCTGTGCCATGAAACTGCCCATTTTCTCCGCAGCCTTTTGCTGCATCTGCCGCGTGGCGTGGGTGTAGGTGCGGAGTGTGAATCCGGCATCATAGTGGCCGAGCATAC
>ERZ1673743.4018-NODE-4018-length-10674-cov-12.784914_pt1 | contig 10674 bp, 6 predicted proteins | sample MGYA00580197_ERZ1673743 | MGnify/ENA primary metagenome ERZ1673743 (study PRJEB41218, sample SAMN15661795) | gut metagenome | host: Homo sapiens | place: Canada: London | collected 2015-08-20/2019-03-30 | study: EMG produced TPA metagenomics assembly of... | reverse complement strand
AACGGCGGAAGATCGACACGCTGACGAGGATCATGCAAGAGGAGTTTCTCAGTACCGATCACCTGCAAGAAGAGATGCTCCGGGTACTGTTGAAACGGTTTATCATATTATGTACGCGAATAGCGGAAGACCGGCAGGGAGCTGTTCGGGAGAACAGCCTTCAGTTCGAGACGATCCGCAAATTCTATGTCCTGGTCGATACCTATTTTAAGGAGAAAAAACAGGTGCAGGAATATGCGGACATGCTGAACAAATCCCCGAAGACACTGGCAAATATCCTTTCCGCCTATCAGCAGCCTTCCGCCATCCGTATCATCCATAACCGCATTCAGGCTGAAGCCCGGCGTTTACTGCTTTATACGGCTAAAAGCTCTAAAGAGATCGCTTTGATGCTAGGGTTCGAAGACCAGGCTGCGTTCAGCCGTTTCTTTAAGAACGCAGCCGGACTAAGTGCGACCGAATATCGCCACCAATATAAAAAATGATAATAGTGGCGATGACGGGCTGGTCGCTTGTCCGGGTTGTAGTATCCGCTTATTGCCGGTATTTGCAACAACCCGGCAGTTGGTCGTAGACGGCTTGATCCGCTTTATAAGTATCCGTGTCGTGCCCCGCTTTGGCAATAGCTTTGCTAATAGCGTCCACAGATGTTTTGGACGGATCGTTCTGTAGATGTATCATCTGTTTTTCCTTATCCCAATGAGCCGATGAAACGCCGTTTACGCTTTTGGCTGCTGTTTCGATGCGTTGTTTACACATGTCGCAGGAACCTTTTACCCCGAACATGGCATGCTCGCCTGCCGGTTCCGGTTGTGCTGCGGATGTACCGTGCGCGGCATGCCCTTCGTGACCGCTCATCGTATGCCCTGCATGGCCGCTCATCGGTTGTGCTTCGCCGTCATTGTTCATCATCGACTGCTTGCCTTCCAGTTGGGCACTGGCATCTATCGAGAAAACATCGTTCGTTACGACTTCTTCTCCTTCGGATAATCCTTTTAATATCACGTATGCGTTGCCGAGGGAAGGACCAAGTTCTACTTCACGCATCAGGAAAGTCGGGGTGGAGGTGTCCGGTTGCTTGACATAAACGATGGAACGTTTGCCGGTCCAGAGAACGGCAGTCTGCGGCACGGTGATCCGGTCTTTATATCCTTGAAGCGGGGCGCTGACCTCGGCGGTCGCATACATCTCCGGCTTCAGTTCCATATGGCTGTTGGGAACTTCCACCCGGACACGTGCCGTACGGGTGGAAGGGTTGATGATCGGATCGATAAACGCGATCCGGCCCGTATAGGTCTTGCCGGGAAGGGCCTGCAAGGTGAAATGAACCTGGTCGCCTCTGTTCAGGAAAGGCAGGTCAACTTCGAAAGCGTCGAACATCGCCCATACGTTCGACAGGTTCGCTATGTCGAACAGGACAGCGCCGGAGGCGACATAATCGCCCTGGTTTACGCGTTTGGTCATGACGATTCCGCTTACGTTCGCTTTGATCTCGACGAGTGGGGAAACGCTACCGGACTGTTCGATCGCTTCTATCTGGGCGTTCGTCATTTTCCAGAGACGGAGTTTCTCGCGGGCTGCCTGGATCAGGGCGGGCTGCTTCATCTTAATGGCTTCCAACAGTTCCTGCTGGGCGGTGAACAGTTCGGGTGAATAAAGGACGGCAAGTGTTTGTCCGGCTCGTACACTCTCACCGGTAAAATTGATGTTGAGTTGTTCGATACGTCCGCCTACGTGCGCTGTCTGTGACTGTAAGCTTTGTTCGTTCGGGGCGATCTTGCCGTACAGGCGGACTGTCTTGACCGGGTTTTCCCTGCTGACCTTTGAAGTCTGCACGTCTGCCAGGGCGGCCGCCTCTTCCGATAACTGGATTGCTTTCGGGTCGGAGCTTTCTCCGCCGCCGCTTCCTTTACGGACCGGGATCAAGTCCATCGCGCAGATCGGGCATTTGCCGGGTTTATCCTGGCGTATCTGGGGGTGCATGGAGCAGGTCCAGACGCCCGTCTCGTCCTGCACGAGGTCGTGACTGTGTTCTTCGTGTATCTCATGCTCCTCATGGGTAGCCGGAGCGGGGCTTTCAGACGGGCTAAACAACAACCAGCCGACTAATAAGCCGGCACAGGCTACTATTATATATTGAACCGGTTTGCTTTTTATTATTTCATTTATCTTTTTCATCTTGTTATTCATTTACGGAGGTTGATACTAATTTCTCTAAACCCGCGATCAGCGTGTTGTATCCGGCAACCGCTTCGCTCTTTTTAAGGCTGTAATTCAGTAACTGGCGTTCCAGTTGGATGATGTCCGTGAGGGAAGTCGTCCCTGCCGAAAATTCGCGGATCATCAACTGGTAGGTCGACCGGGACAAGTCTTGCTGTTTGGCGTACAGGTCTATTTTGCGCGAGGCATTGGCCAGTTGTTTCCTCTTTCTTCAGCAGCCCTTCCCGCCACCAGCATTGGAATACGGGGACGACAAACATGGTCATCGACTGGATCAGCATGCCGCCGAAAGTCGGGATTGCCATCGGAACCATAATATCGGCTCCCTTTCCGGTCGAGGTGAGGACGGGGAGCAGGGTGGTCGCGGTTGTCATGGCTGCGGGACGTACACGTTTGAGTCCTGCTGTCACGACGGCTTCACGTATGGCGTGCCTGGTCTGCGGGTCCTTTTCCAGGAAGACGTGATGGATGTAAGTACCCATCAGCACACCGTCGTCTGTCGCCACTCCGAAAAGGGCGATGAAGCCGACCCATACGGCTACGCTCAGGTTAATGGTATGCATCTGGAACAGGTCCCGCATATTGACCCCCGCCAGCGAAAAGTTCATGAACCAGTCCTGACCGTACAGCCAGAGCAGGATAAAGCCGCCGGCGAAAGCTACGAATACACCGGAGAAATGAATCAACGAAGCTGTAAGGGTCTTGAACTGGAAATACAGAACCAGGAGGACGATCAGCAGGGCCAGGGGAACGACGATCATCAGCCGGGCGGTGGCACGTTCCTGTTGTTCGTAGTTTCCGGCAAACTTGTAGGAAACGCCTTTTGTTAGTTTCAACTCTCCGTTTTGTATCTTTCCTTCGATCACTTTTGTCGCTTCTTTTACAACATCCACTTCCGCTTTTCCCTGTTTCTTGTCGAAGATCACGTAGCCGACCAGGAAGGTGTTCTCACTCTGGATCATCTGGGCGCCTCGGGCATATTCGATATCGGCGAGTTCTTTCAATGGGATCTGGGCGCCGGTGGCTGTCGGAACCAGGAGCATGGACAATGCTTCCGGATTATCACGCAGTTCGCGGGCATAGCGGAGGCGCACGGGGAAACGCTCGCGGCCTTCGACCGTCTTCGTCAGGATCATGCCGCCGACGGCTGCACTTAGTATCTCCTGTAAATCTTCGACGTTCACTCCGTACCGGGCCATGTTATCCCGGTTCAGCTTAATCTCCAGATAAGGTGCTCCGACCGCCCGGTCATAGAATACGGACGAAGGGATCACGGAAGGAACGTCTTTGAGCGCCTGTTCGATCGCCTTTCCGCTCTGCTCGATCGTTTCCAGATCCGGCCCGTATATCTTCAATCCCATTGGAGCGCGCATACCGGTCGAGAGCATGACAAGGCGTGCCTCTATCGGTTGCAGTTTCGGGGCGGATGTGAGTCCGGGCAGGTGGGTGACGTTGACGATTTGCTGCCAGATATCGTCGGTGTTCTTGATTTCGGGACGCCATTGCCGGAAATAGTCTCCTTTGCGGTCCGGTATCAGGCTATCTGCCGGAATCAGGCGGAAGCCGTCTGCCGGATTGTAGGTGCCTCCGTTTCTCAGGAGATATTCTCCTTTCCGGTTCACTTTGAAACGTTCCCGCTTTCCGTCTTCGTTCAGGATATATTCGGGACGATAGTTGATCGTATTCTCGAACATCTGGGCGGGAGCCGGATCGAGTGCCGAGTTCACCCGTCCCCATTTGCCGATTGCCGTTTCCACTTCGGGGATGGCTGCCAGGCGTTTGTCCAGCGCTTCGATATAATTCAGGTTTTGCTCGATTCCCGTATGGGGCATGCTGGTCGGCATCAACAGGAATGAACCTTCGTTGAGGCTGGGCATGAACTCTTGCCCGATCCGTTTCCAGATCAGGATGCCGCATAGGATAGTCGCGATAGGTAGCAGCATGAACTTCCACCGGTTATTCAGACACCAGCGAAGGATACGTTCGTAGTAGATCACCAGTAACCAGAGCAGTGCAAGAATGATGGCGATACATCCTGTTACGAAAAGAAGATTGACGATAATGCCTTTCTGGGGACCCATCGGCAACCATTCTTCTGCCAAGAAGTAGGTGGAGACGACAAGTGCGATACCGATATTGATATAGTTACTTATTCCGGGTTTCTTCCAACTCCGTATCCGCTTTGAGTCGATCCGTACCGAAAACAATATATAGGATAAGGTCGGCAGCAAGATCAATCCCAATACGAAAGCAGAGGCCAGCGCATAGGTTTTCGTGTAGGCGAGGGGAGAGAACATTTTTCCTTCCTGTGCCTCCATTGCAAAAAGGGGCAGGAAACTGACGATAGTCGTGATCATCGCCGTGGCAATCCCCCGACACTTCACTGACCGCTTTATAGATAAGGTCTACCATCGCTTTCCCTTTGCGGACGCCTCTGTTCTCCGGCATCTCCATATACCGGATGATGCTTTCGACAAACACGACGCCGACGTCCACCATCACGCCGATAGCGATGGCGATACCCGAAAGGGCAACTATATTGGCGGCTATTCCTGTGTAGCGCATGATGATGAAGGTAGACAACACGGCGATAGGGAGCATGCAGGCTATCACGGCGGATGCCCGGAGGTTGAGGACCAGCACGATGATAACGATGATACAGATCAGTATTTCGTGGGATAAAGATGTTTCGAGCGTGCCGATTGTCTCTTTGATCAAGCCTGTCCGGTCGTAAAAAGGTACGACGGTGATTTTGGATACAGTCCCGTCGGGCAAGGTTTTCTGGGGAAGTCCGGGCGCCATCTCCTTGATTTTGTCTTTTACATTATTAATGACTTCCAAAGGGTTGGAACCATATCGGGCGATCACGACACCGCCGACTGCTTCGACACCTTCTTTATCCAGCCCGCCGCGCCGCGTACCTGGACCGATATTTACAAACGCTACATCGGAGATGCGTACCGGCACACCGTCACGAACCGTCACGACGGCTTTTTCCAGGTCGGATACATCTTTGATGTAGCCCAGGCCACGGATCAGATATTCGACCTTATTGATCTCCATTGTCTCGGCGCCGATATCGAGATTGCTTTTCTTGATCGCCCCCATAATATCCATAACGGAAACATTAAAGGCGCGCATGGCATCCGGATTCAGCTCGACCTGGTACTCTTTTACAAAACCTCCGGCTGATGCCACTTCCGACACTCCTTCGGCGGTCGAAAGGCTGTATTTGACATAGTAGTCCTGTATGGTACGCAGCTCTTCCGCATTCCATCCGCCTGTCGGTTTTCCGGTTGCCGGATCGCGTCCTTCCAACGTGTACCAGTAGATTTGTCCTAAAGCGGTTGCATCCGGACCCAACACCGGTTGTACGCCTTCGGGCAGCGTGCCGGGGGGAAGGGAGTTGAGCTTTTCGAGAATCCGCGAACGGCTCCAGTAGAATTCTATATTATCATCAAAAATAATATAGATGAAGGACATGCCGAACATGGAAGAGCTACGGATCGATTTGACTCCGGGAATCCCCAATAGGGAAGTGGTTAGCGGATAGGTGATCTGATCCTGGATATCTTTGGGCGAACGTCCCATCCATTCGGTCGCTACGATCTGTTGATTATCGCCGATGTCGGGAATCGCGTCTACCGGAATCGGATTGCGGGGAATGATCCCTCCGTGCCAGTTAAATGGAGAAGTCGAGATGCCCCATACGACTACCAGCACTAAGATCAAAAAAAACGATAAACATGTTCAAAATACTTATATCGAGGGAAAGGTAATAAATCCCCGGTTATTGGATAATTTGTTAGCTATTTCATTCTTAGTTCGATAGCTTTTTACATACGATTTAATTTATTGTGTTAAAGAACGGAATACTAACATTTTCTTTAAATAAAATGGAAAGTTTAGCTATTGTGCTATAATTACTTTTCGTATCTTCACCGAGAAATAAATTTTGGTTCTACGTTTTTTTAATTATTAAGTTGCTGGAAATATGGTAATAGCTTATTTAAGAGTAGGAACTTCAAACAAGGAACTTCTAGAAGAACAGAAAGATGAGATTGAACGTTATGCTTCGAATCATGATATGAATGTCGATAAGTGGATTACGGATGTCACTGTCGACAAAGGGAGGGAAGATGAACGTAATCTCGCTAGGGTACTGGATCGTATGCAAAAAGGCGATAGTCTGATCTTTTCGGATATTTCCCGCTTGGGACGAACTTTGTCGGAAGTTATGGATATTATGGGACGCTGCATGGAAAAAGGCGTTCAGATCTATAGTATAAGAGACCGGTATATCCTAGACCAGGCATTGGATTTGCCAGTTATGGGAAACGTGTTCAAGTTGGTGACGGAGATCGAACACAGTTTGATGTCAATCCGTACCAAAGAGGCATTGAATCATAAGAAGAGCGCGGGAGGCCCGTTAGGCCGTCCGAAAGGATCGGCTGCAAAACAGTCTTTCCTGGATGCGAATAAAGAAGAGGTGATCAGCATGCTTGAACGCGGAGACACTGTTTTCGAAATTTGTAAACGTTTTAATGTTTCCAGAAATACCTATTATATGTTCAAACGGAACTACGGACTCTAAAACCAATCCTTTTTCCGCATGTATAGCCAGGTCGAGATTGCTGTCAGTAGCATGAGTGACCAGGCTATACCATACCCGTATTGCCAGTCCAATTCTAGCATCATCTTGAAGTTCATCCCCCATATACCAGCCAGGAATGTCAGCGGGATGAAGATCGTGGATACGATTGTCAGGCGTTTCATGATCGCATTCATGCGCAGGTCGTTATTGGATATGTAGAGATCGACCAGGGAAGATATGATTTCCCGGCAGCTTTCGGTTGTCTGGATGATGAACTGCAACTGGTCGGATAAGTCGTTATAGATGGGAAGGATGTCGGAGCTTATGATTCCGTTTTCGGTGCGCAGCAGTTTGGCAAATTGCTCTTTCAGTGGTTGGCTGTTCTTGCGGATAACCATATATTCTTTCCGACGTTGTTGGATAAGCAGCCCCATATTACCTTGGTCGTTTTTGATATCGAGCAGGGTCTCTTCTATATCCTCAAGCATTTCCTCCACTTTGGAGGCCGATTCCACTAAATTGGCAATGATCGTATTTAAAAGGAATGCCAGGAGTAGTCCGCTGTTTTTTCGGCGAATATTCAGCATATCGGATTCGATGGCTTTGTAGGCATTTTCGAATACAGGATTGTTGCTTTCCGTGAAGCTGATGACTACGTTTCCTGTGATTAGGATGCTGATATGTTCGGAGTTGATCTCCATATTGGTGTCGTAGTAGGAAGAATTGAGTACGATAAGCATGTGTTTGTCATACTCTTCTATCTTGACTACGTGTTGGGGAGTCAGAATATCTTTGGCGTCCAGGTTATGCATCCCGAATTCATTGACGATACGCGTGACCGCCTCCGAATCAGTCAGACCGCTAACCTGGAACCAGTTGATACTATTTCCGTCGACAAATTTTTTGAACGACGTTTCGTTTGTCTTGATCTCCCGTGTGTGCAGAGTGTCGGTATTGTATTGTGTGAGGCTGATCCGGGTAACGGTATCATGCTCGCCGGCATAGAAATATCGGTCGGCAAGATGCCGGTTGGAAATATGCTTGCGCTTGTGTGGATGTACATATTCTCTTCGCCTCATATCTGTTTGTTCTTATTCGAGTTCTACAACCGTAATACCCGCACCTCCGAATTGGACATGTTCGTCGTGATACTGGCGGACGCCCGGAACAGTGTGCAGGTAATCGCGTATCAGCTGCCGAAGTATGCCTGTCCCTGTCCCGTGCAGAATACGGATGCGAGCGGCACCAACTTGTATGGCATCGTCCACAAAGTAAGTAACGGCCTGTAAGGCTTCGTCTCCTCTCATACCTCTAACATCTATCTCCTGCTTGAAGTTCAATTTCTTTTCATGCATATCGTCCGCTGTCTGGACACTGACAAAAGTACTTTTTTGGATCTCTTTCTTGATTTGTCCTTTGCTGACCTTCTCCAGTTGTTCCAACTTGACTGTGCTCTTGATCATGCCGAATGCTACAACTGCCTGCTTTCCTTGAACTTCCATAACGGTTCCGGCTGAGACTTGTCCTTTGAGGCGGACGTTGTCGCCAGCTTCTATGACATCACGGTTGAAGACCTGCTTTGAGGCCGGCGCGTTTTGTTTCTGCTTTTTACGTTCTTTGCGTTCCTGTAATTTTGCCATTTTGCGGGCGATCTTGTCGTCCTCTTCTTCGGCTGCTATCACAGAAGCCTTGAATTCTTCCAAGGCTTTGCGGGCAAGCTTGGTCTGTTCCTTTTCCGCCTGTGCCTCTTTGATTTCGCGGATCGTGTTTTCGATCTTTGCGTTGGCTTCGGAAAGGATACGCTGTGCCTCTTCCTTGGCGTTACGCATGATCTCTTTCCGTTGTTTGTTTACGGCTTCCAAATCCTGCTCGTAGCGGGCGGTAATATCTTCCAGCTTCTTTTCTTGTTGGCGGATATTCTGTCGCTTGCTTTCCCAATAGCGTTTGTCACGAACGATATCCTGTAGATATTTATCCATATTGATATAGTCGGAGCCGACATTAGCAGATGCATCCGCAATGACATCTTCCGGTAGGCCGATCTTCCGGGCGATCTCGACGGCGAAAGAACTTCCCGGATTACCGATCGACAGCTTAAAGAGCGGTTGCATCAGGTGGCGGTCATAGAGCATGGCGCCGTTAACGATCCCTTCCGTGTCTTTAGCGAAATGCTTCAAGTTCTGGTAGTGAGTCGTGATAACGCCGTAGCTGTGATTCCGGTTGAAACGGTCCAACAGGGCTTCGGCAATCGCACCTCCGATCTGGGGCTCCGTACCACTACCGAACTCGTCAATCAAGATTAGAGTTTTGCTGTTACAGTTCTTGACGAAAAATTTCATGTTCGTCAAGTGTGAACTGTAGGTACTCAAGTCGTTTTCAATACTTTGCTCATCTCCGATGTCAATGAACAGGTTTTCGAACAATCCCGTTTTCGAGCTTTCATATACGGGGATCAACAGGCCGCATTGCAACATATATTGCAGCAATCCGACCGTTTTCAGGCAAACGGATTTACCACCTGCGTTCGGCCCGGAGATAATCAGCAGGCGTTTTTTCTCTTCCAGGAGAATATCCAACGGGACAATCTGCTTGTTTTGTTTCTGTAACGAGAGGAAAAGCAGGGGATGCGCAGCGTGTATCCAGTCGATCTGCTGTTTGTCCTCGATGACCGGCTTGATTCCGTTTATCTGCTCGGCAAACAATGCTTTGGCGCGGATGAAGTCAATCTCGGCCAAGAACTCATAGGATTGCAGGATATCGGGGATTAACGGACGGATGAAATTTGTAAATTCCGTCAGGATCTTCATGATCTCCCTGCGTTCGTCGCCTTCCAGCTCGCGGATGCGGTTATTTGCCTCCACGACGACTTCCGGCTCGATGAAAACAGTCTTGCCGCTAGCCGATTCATCGTGCACGATCCCTTTGATCTTCCGTTTGAAAGCCGGAGCGACCGGGATCATCAGGCGCCCATCGCGCATGGTGGGAGTAATATCTTTATCTATTATACCTTCCGATTGTGCGGCGCGTAATATCGACTGCAAGCTGCGGGAGATACCGCTCATGGTAGCCGTGATCTCTTTTCGTATCTGCGCCAGTGAAGAAGAGGCATTGTCCTTCACCCGTCCGAATTTGTCGAGTATCGCGTCGATCTTTCCGATTAACTGCGGGAATACCTGAATATCGCCGGCAAGGGCGGTCAATGCCGGGTATTTGATCTCTTCTCCCTCTTCCAGGGAAGGGCGAAAGAAGCGGATAATATCGTTGATTGTCTGGAGCGAACGTTTCAGGTCGAATAGCTCTTTTTCATCTAGCCAGGTTCCTTCGGGGCGTATCCGCTTCAACGAATAACGCACATCAAAAAAATAACTGGCGGGAAACTCGTCTTCTCCGTGCAGGATACGAACAAACTCGTCAGTTTGTTCCAGACGTCGGGTTACGGTTTGATAATCGGCAGAGAATTCCATCTCTGCCACCCGTTCTTCTCCGAGCGGGCTTAAACATTTCTCTGAAATTAAACGACGGACTTTATCGAAGCCCGTTTTTTGTTCGAAATTTTGCGGATATATCACTTTCTTGTAAATGCTTTATTTTACTTCGACCGTCACGGACCGGCGAATGGTCGGGCGGACGATGATTTCCATTTTGTTTTTACCCCTTTTGATATCGAACGTACAGGCATTGTTTCCGGATGGGTTGATATACGGGGCGTAATAATATAAATATGAGTAGGTGGTCTTGTTACCGGGTTTCTGGATCGCATCGGCTACTTGTGAGTATTTGAATGTGTCCCAGAACATACAACGTTTGAAACCGTTGGCATCCGTAAACTGGGTTTTCGGATCGCGGTATTTCATCGTGTT
>ERZ1673743.4012-NODE-4012-length-10695-cov-5.136560_pt1 | contig 10695 bp, 2 predicted proteins | sample MGYA00580197_ERZ1673743 | MGnify/ENA primary metagenome ERZ1673743 (study PRJEB41218, sample SAMN15661795) | gut metagenome | host: Homo sapiens | place: Canada: London | collected 2015-08-20/2019-03-30 | study: EMG produced TPA metagenomics assembly of... | reverse complement strand
ATGAGAATGATGTAGCATTTGATAATGCGGAAACTCCTGCAATTAAGGATTATTATGTAAGAGTTCCGGATGTTGATGCTGATAGCATTCAGTTTAATGTAACACTTACAAATCCTGATACTACAACAATAACAGCATCAGACGGTACAACTCTTACACCTACAAAGAATGGTGACGGTACATACACAATTAAGGCTCCTCTTACAAATAAGGGACAAACTGAAAATACTATCACTATTACAACAAAAGCAGGTACAGATAATGATGCACCGACTCTAACATATACATTCCATGTTAAACAACTTGTTGAAGCAAAGATTACTTTGAACTATGGTAACTCACCAGTTGGTGAAATTATGAAAGCGGATAATATTTCAGTTTCTGATAAATTGGAGGCAATAAATAAGTTTAGTGAAAAAAATACCTTTAAGAATTTAGATTCAAAATATATTCCGACAAAGGCAAATATCAAGAATGCATATACATTGAATGCTTGGAATGGTGAAACTGATTCAGATAAGAATATGGACAGAAACCCATATGCAATATTTGTCTATGAACAATCAGAATTTAAAGATACTGGTTTCGAAGCATATGATTCTTTAGGTAATAAGGTTTCGGATTCGGAAGTGACAAGAACGATTAAAGTTTCAAGATATAAAACTGCAAATGGTATAAATGCTGCTGTTGCAGATGAAACAAAAGTTTATGGAAAAAATGCTACGGATACCGATTTGGCGGCTATAACGGCAAATGATGCCGTCCTTACAGGTATTACAAGTAAGGGATTACAATTTATCAGACCTGATGTTTACACAATGACATATGAGTTTACCGATTTTGATGGGCAGAAGGTCACAGAAACGAGAAATATAGTTGTTCTTCCGCTTTTGGGAGATACAAATATAGATGGTTCTCGTAATACTAACGATATAACATTTGTAAAATTGCAGGCACAAGGATCAGATGTTGTTAATAGTACAGTACCAACATCAGCAGCTAATTTATTTATTTGGCGTGTATTCGATGGTAACTTTGATACAGCTATTAACTCAAACGATATTACATATGTTAAATTGTCAGCACAAGGTAAGTATTTAGACCCATTTTATAATGAGATTAAATAAAGATTAAGTAAAAAACAGGAGGAATGTCAAATGAAGACAAAAAAAATTATAGCATTTGCGTTAAGCTGTGCCATGGTATTGTCGACTTTTCCGGCAAGTGTTCTTGCTGATGGCGACAACGTTCTAAAGCCCGGCGTAACCGAAGCTACAAAGCCTACATTAAAGGCTGTTTATATGCGGGAGAAAAAGAGTGCAAGTGAGTATGACGCAGCAAGCGATGGTTGCCTATATGAAGAAGCATCATTGCCAAGGGATGGCTTAAAAGTAGGCGATACTTTTGTTATCTGTGTTGAAGCTGATAATTTCGATAACTTCGTTGGAAATGCTAAGGGTGTGTATTCAGTAGGTACAGGTATCGCATACGATAGTAGATATATCGAGGTGGCTGAGAGATTTACATCAGACTCTACACCGGTTAATAGTGATGATGATTTCGCTGATGCATTGAATGAAAGAATGCTAGACTATTCAGGCGGTTCAGCTAATTTTAATTCAACATACTTTTATAATAACGGTAAAAGAAACCTTTATGAAATAGCAAGTGCAGCTATGACAAAGTCAGATGATTCTAATTATAATACCGGTTTGAGTACTGATAATAGCAATATTAAGATTGTGCAATTCGGTGTTCAATATAAAAGTTTGACCGCAAAGGCTTCAGAATTCAAAAATAAAGAAAATTTAATGTACGTTTATTTTAAAGTTAAGGCTTTGCCACCTGCCGGAAGTCCGGGCGTGTCTATAACTTTAGGTCAAGATACTGGTATTCAATTGGGTATTCCGGGTACTGCTGAATTTGAAGACTATACGTATCATGCAACTACAGAATTGGAGAAGTATCTAAATATTGATACAACATCATTGCAATTATTCCCTGCAGGTGCAGCTAGGAAGACAGGTATTTCTATTAAGTCAGGTACAATGGCATCAACTCAATTTGTAGGTGATGTATTTAAACCGGGTGTGAATTTGCAATTCGATTATGACGATAGTTCACACGCAGATCTTGATACAAGTGATACTGTTACATATAAGTATGGTGCAGCAGGTATTACAGCAGCAGACGATTCAGGCTTGACTGCTATTCCTGCAACACTAACAACTGATGTAAACGGTAAGCACATATATGCAATCGTTGGTAACTTTATATGCGACCTTGGTGCATTAACAGTTAGTGAAATTAAGACTACAGAGATTACAGTAAGCGGTGCTCCGACAACTGCTTATGACGGTACAGCAATTAACTTCAATGATTTAGTTGCTACGATTAAAAAGAACAATGGTACATCAGTTAGTGATCTTAAATTCACAAACTATGAAAATGTCAGTAATGACTTGGCAATTTACAAATCTAATGCTACTGGCGACGTTCTTGACAAAGTAACAGCTGCTGACAAATATGGTAATGGCAACAACTACTTTGTAGTAGCAACAACAGACAAAACAATTAAGAGTGCAACATTTAATGTAGTATCAGATTATGATTTGATTACACTTTCAACATCAACAAACAACAAGATTAAGAGCTCATACAATGATGGTGACGCATTTGACCCATCTGGTCTTGTTATAGGTGCTAAGAAAGCATCTGAATCAGCGGCTGCTGACGTTAAATATGCTGACTTTAATACAAAATTAGGTAGCAACAAGTGGTTGGTTGTAGTTGCTGTAGATGATACAGCTGCAAAGTCTGCAACAGCATCAACAACAACTGTTACAAAAGAAATGATTGACAATAAAAATAAGATTTTTGTTGTTTACACAAATCAAAAAGGTGAGAAACAAGCACTTCAAGTTGCTACACTTGGTGCAAAGAAGATTAAGAGTGCAACAATTAGCGGTGGAAAGACAGATTATACATATGGCGATAAGCTTAAGACAGATGACCTTAAGTTGAATGTTATATATGATGGCGACTCAACAGGAACAGAAATATCATTTGATAAATTGGCAGCAGCCGGTATTACAGTTAAAATCGGTGAAACATTAGTTGATGCTAATACAGTAATAACTCCTGCCATGAAAGGCAAGACAGTTGAATTTATCTATGACGGTAAAACACTTACTTCATCAGCTAAGATTACTGTAGCTGCAAAGACAGTTTACTACACAGTATCAGACGCAACAATTACAAAGGCATATGATGGCGGATTAACTATTCCTGCAGATCAAACACTACCTACAATTTCAATTAAGGATTCAGCTACAGCATTTGTAGGTACTGACTCATACACAGTTACAGGTACATTTGCATATACAGATAAAAATGTAGGCACAGATAAGAAGATTAAACTAACAACTACACTACCGGAAACAAACGGTAAGTACACATTTGCACCGGATACAGATAAGATTAATGCTGACGGTACACTTAAGACAGCTGCAACAATTACAGCAAAGGCTCTTACACTTAATGCCGGTGTTATAACAGGTTTTTCAACAAAGGCTGATCCTAATGCTACAGCTGATGTAACAAAAGACGGTTCGTTGGTACTAACAACGGCTAACTCAAACTTAGTTGACGGCGATAATGTAACAGTTCCATATACATACACATTCGCAAAGGACGATGTAAAGACAGCAGGTAATGATAAGAATGTAACAATTACACTAAAAGATCTTACAGGTGCAGATAAGGATAACTATACATTTGATAAGACACAAGTTACAACAGCTAAGGGTAATGTAACTCAAGACGCTATGTCAGATATCGAAATTTCAGGTCCTACAAAGGTAACATACACATATCCTGAGTTGACACCTGACTTTGGCGGTTTGGTAGTTAATGCAGTATATGGTACAGGTACTTCGGCAACAAAGGCTCCTGTTACAAACTACAAGCTATTGGATAAAGACGGTAACGAATTTGATAAGACTGCAAAGCTTCCTTATGGAGATACAACAATAACAGTATCATACACAGAAGGCTCAGTAACAAAGACTAAGACAATTACTCTAACAGCAAAGAAAAAACCAATCAAACTTTCAGACATCATATTCAAACCTGAAAGTAAATCATATGACGGCACAACAACTGCAACAGGTACAGCAACTGTTAAGGACGGTGTAACTGTGGCAGGCGATACAGTTAATATTTCTGCTAAGTGGGAATTTGACGGTAAAGATGTCGGAACAAACACAATCAAAGTATCAGATATTAAGGCTGATAATGAAAACTATGAAATTGTTGGTGAAGATAACCTACCTGTAAGCTCAACAACAATTAACAACTCAACAGCTGTAATTAAGCCGGCAACTCCGGAAAATGTAACAGCTAAAGCTGATAAGAAGACAAACAATATCGTTCTAAGCGGTACAACAGCCGACTTTGAATATTCAACAGACAATGGTGCAACATGGGTTAAGGCAGCAGCAGGTACAACAACAATCGAAAATGCAGTAAGAAATAAAGAATACACAATACTTGTAAGAACAGCTGCTACAACTTCAGCACCTGCTTCAGATGCTGCTACAGTAAAAGCTACAACTTATAAATACTTAGTAAATATTTATAAGAATGGTGCAGCAGCCGGCTCAGAACCTGAATATAAGGTTTATACAAATGATGAAGAAATTAATGCAGTTAAGGATGACACTACATTCGGTAAGTTCAATTCTAATGTTCTTCAATACACACCTTCAAGATTCAGAGCATACTTCACAGATTCAGCTTGCACAACATCAGCAGATGTAGCTAACTTGCCAAAGGACAGCAACGACAATATCAATCTTTACTACACCGCTAAGAAGAGCAGCGGCGGCGGCGGAAGCAGCGTATCAATTAAACTTGATAAGGATACTGTTTCCGGTGTTGTAGGTGATAAGATTAAAGTTACAGCTACTGTAACAGGCTCAACAGCTAAACCAACATGGACATCATCAAATGAAGATGTAGCAACTGTTGACGAAAACGGTAACATCACATTTGTTGGTAAGGGTACAGCAACTGTTAAGGTTAAGGTCAACGGCGTAGTTAAGAATATTCCTGTAACTGTTAAAGAAGCTACAGCAACACCAACACCTGTACCAACAGTTAAGCCGACAGAAGCACCTGTAATCAACACAGAATATACAAAGCCATACGCTTCAGGTTATGATGACGGTTCATTCCTACCAAATAACAACATCACAAGAGGCGAACTTGCAGCTATGATTGCAAGACTAAGCTATGGTGACGATCTACCTGACGGTATGTATCAAGCATCATTCCCTGACGTTGATTCAGACGCTTGGTTCAACAAGTACATCGGTTATCTTGAAGATAAGGATGTATTAAGCGGTTATGAAGACGGTACATTCAGACCTATGGATACAATCACAAGAGGCGAAATCAGTGCAGTTATCGCAAGAGCTCAAAGATATGATTTGATTTCATACAATGGCATCTTCACAGATGTAACTGAAAATGATTGGGCTAAGGATTACATTGAAACTCTTGCTGACAAGAATATCGTTTCAGGTTATGAAGACGGTACATTCGGTCCATATTCACCGCTAACAAGAGCTGAAGCTGTTGCAATTATCAACAGAGTTCTTGTAGAATCAACACCAATCGTAACATTTACTCCTAATGACATTGCAGGTCACTGGGCAGAGGCAGACATTCTTCTTGCAGTAAATGAAAGAATGGTTGGCGCAAATGCAGTAGTTCCTACAGTAACTCCTGAAGAAACTGTTGCTCCTGAAAAGACAACAGCTCCTGAAGCAACTCCTGCTGCTTAATAAATATCGAATTATAATAAATGCGATAAATAAAGCAATGTAATGACACAGGGCGGTTATCGCCCTGTGTTATTGCATTTCCAATGGCATTGTCCGTATCTTTGGACAATGCTTTCGGAAATGCAATAACAATTAAAATAATAAGCTGTGTAATTGATTTAACGGAAAAGAGGTGTAATAAATGAAAAAAATATCTGCATTTTTGATTATAATGATAGCAATGCTTATGGCAGGTGTATGTGCTCATGCGGCTGACTTTAGCGTAGATACAACGTCGCTTCCTATGGGTGAGGCATATAAGCCGTACTCAGCACAAATAACAATGAGCGGCGGAAGCAATGACGGATATAGTTTTGAATTTATATCGGGTTTTAAACCAACAGGTCTTACTGTCAACGAGGACGGTTCAATAACGGGTACTCCGACAAGTGCCGGATATTATGCTAATATGAATATCCGTATAAGTAATGTAGACGGTACATACAGAGATGTTACATTTAAGATTAATATAAGAGCGAGATCTATCAAGATTAATGTAACTGCTCCCAAGAATATTATATATGACGGAAACAGTTATACAGCGACAGTTAAATGTTATGATTTGAACGGTGGAGAACTGACAGACGCTGTACCGATTATAAGATACGGTAAAGATAATCTTTCGTCTGTAACAGATGCCGGAACATATTATATTGATGTTTATGTATCGGGTTGTATCATATCGGAACGTGAGGGTGATACGCATATTCAAATTGAACGTCAAGGTGCGTCAATTTCATTAAGCGGTGACAAAGAATATCAATATGACCAATTACCTCACCCGCTTACGGCAGCTGACGTAACGGTAACACCGCCTGCGGCAGGATATGTTATTGAGTATAGCAGAAACGGCGGTGAATACACAACCGATGTGCCTGTTTCAAGCGGTATATATACTGCAAGGGTGCATACAACAAACCCTAACTATGAAACGATATATGACGAATGTACAATTAAAATCATAGGCGAAAATGTAAACTTTACGGTAACAAATACATCGTTTACATATGACGGAAACAGTCATAAGGCAACTGTTTCTTCCGATCCCGCAGACATTGGATATAAAGTTACATATACTAATTCAAAGGGTGAAACTGTAGAAAATCCGACCGATGCAGATGTTTATACGATAAAAATTACACTTGATAATGATAAAGTGTATTCAATCGGAAATGATTATGATAATAAACTTACAATAAGTCCGCAATCGGGTCACTTTACAACGGATGAAAGCTGGGTATATGACGGAAAGACGCACAAACCGAATATGACGGTTGACGCACCGTATGATGACAGTAAATATACAATAACATACCGTAAGCAAGGTACAGAAACTGACTTGACTGAAATTACGGATGCCGGTGTATATGATATAATAATCACTTTCCCAAACGGCAACTATATTGCCGATGAAACATCATCGAAAACAATAACGGTTACGCCGAAAACAGTTAATTTTACGGTTACAGACAATGTAGTTGATTATGATGGTAAGGAACATACCGCAAAGGTTACACCGACTGAAGCTTTGGCATCGGATTTGTATTCCGTAAAATACGTTAAACGTGATACAGAAACAAAACTTAACAGTGTTATAAATGCAGGTGTGTATGATATAGTAATTGAACTTGCAAACAGCAACTATACTTTAGACAATTCTTTCAGTGCAACAATGACTGTTAATGTTACATATACATTTAATTTGGGTAATTCACCGGCTGCTATGATTTATAAGGATACGACGCATGATGCGGAATGGCAGAAAGAAGCGTTGGATTACCTAAAGGCAAATCACAAATTCAGTGAAAACTATTTGCCGAAGGACTGCAGTGCCGATATTACATATAATCCTATAAATAACATTGATGCAGACGGTAACGAATATACTGTAATAACAAGCGGTCTTGATAAATTTGTTGATCCGGGCGTGAATATAAATGACGGTTCGACATCTGATACTATAAAAGGAACGGTCAGTGCCGTATCCGGAGTAGAAGGCTTGTATAAGGTTACATATCAAATCAACGATTCAACTATGGAGAGATATTTGTTAGTTGTGGACAGAAGAATAGGTGATGTCAACAGTGACGGCGCAGTAAACGGTATTGATGCAAATAATCTTGTTGGTAAGGATGCTGATGCGAACGGCGTAAAACAAGCGCGTATTTGGGATGTAAACAAGGATGGCAGGATTGACAATAATGATGTTAATGCAATCAGAAACAGATTCTCTGTAAGATTGGAAGCTTATTATCCTTGGTTATAATTTGACATTGGAGTTATGATGAAACAATTTTGGAGTTGATTTGTCATAACTCTTTTTTGTTAAAAATATTGAGAAACGGTGTTAAAAACAGTCGTTTTCAGTGTATAATATTGACAATTTCAAGTGCTTTGTGGTATTATAAAATATATAATAAGGATAACTATACATTGTTAAGATATATGAAAAGAGGAATTAAAATGAAAAGAAAAGCGGTTTCTATAATATTGGCTTTATCAATGCTTTTACCGACATTGAATTTTGCGGTGTCGGCTGATGAAATCAAAACAGAAATCAATTCGGAGCAGACTGAGGTTTTGGCAACTTCATCTCCGAATGAAAAAAGTACGGAAGAAAATATAGCGGCTACGAACGTACCGTTGGATAATTCAACGGATACTGTAAATATAAATAAAAATGATGTTGCACCTATGACAGACGGAACAGACCTAAGTTCAGATTTACAAAACGGTGATGTGACAATTAATACAAACGGTACATATTATATCGGTTCTGTTGATGTTACAAATACTGTGACGGTAAAAACAGGTGTAAAGGCGGATTTGACGGTTGAAAATGTAACGATGACGTCTGCAACAAGTTCGCCTATTATAATTGAATCCGGTGCAGTTGTTAATTTACACATAAACGGCACAAATACCGTTATTGCTAAAAAAAACGGTAAGGCAGGTATTAATGTTGCAGCAAATAGTATAGAGTCGGATTATTCGATTTTGACTGTTGACGGTGATGGTATTCTTAATGTAACAGGTACTGCACAAGCATCGGGAATCGGTGCGAATCTATATCAATTACATGGTAAGATTATAATAAACGGCGGTACTATTAATGCTGTCGGAGGAATGAAAGGTACAGCTATAGGCGGAGGTGTAAAAACATCTGGTAATGTCAGCGGATGTACAATAGAAATAAACGGCGGTATCATAAATGCGAGTGCAGGACGATACGGAACAGCCATAGGCGGTGTGGAGCGTCAGTCTAATGCGGAGATTATCGTAAATGGCGGATATATTAAAGCAACAGCCGATGCTTCGATGACTTATTCCATAGGACCGGGAAGAATGACTCCCACAACAGAACAATTTGGTGTAAATAATATATACATAAACGGCGGCAGTGTAGATGGTACGTTCAGAAGCACAGATTATGACAAAGTTCAAGATAAGTATGGAAATAAACTTAAACAAGTAGTTCTGACAATGCCGGATGCAGTTGAAATGGCAAATAAAGAAGTTACTGTCGGCTCATGGAAAACAGTAACAGACAGCGAAGCAAAGCTGTATGTATATGTAACAGAAGATACAACAGGCTATGCCGTAACATATGCCGGTAAAATATATCGTACAGACGATATAGAAAACCAAACAACACTGACAGAATATTCGGGTTCAGACTGTACATGTACAGATGCAAATTCATCAATTAAATTATCTGTACCTGATGAAATAACTGTAAATAAAATTGTCGGACAGACAAAAATCAAATTAACAACTGATTTTGAAAAATCAAGTGACTGTACTTATCCTACTCATATTCTTAATTGTACATATACATTAACAACAGCTGACGAAAATGAAACAGCAATAAGCAGTGATTTGGCAGAAGTTGTGGACGGATATATAGTTGCACATTATAAGCAGGGAACTCATAAAATTCGTGTTAAGGTAACAGCAACTTTAAATGGATATATTTTTAATAATTCAAAAGATATTTCTTTGACGGGTGATGATAAATCGCAGTTTGATATTTCAAAAGGAAATATCAAAATAACAAAAAACAATGATAATAACGATATGGTAACAGTTACGGTTGGTACAACAAGCTATGATATTCCAAAGAATATGGAAATATATATAGTTCAATCAACAAGTCAAACAAGTAATGTAATTGAAGTGGTACAGGGTGCAAATCCTACCATTGTTTTAGATAATATTAATATTTTATCTCGTTCATCTATAAACAATGCATTGACGATAGGTGACGATGTTGAACTGACCCTTAGACTGAAAGGCACAAATAAAATTGAGTCACAATCTGTAAATCTTGCGGCGGTAAGAGGTATAACGGCTACTTCAAAACTTATTGTTGAAGATTCGGGCGATAATGACGGTGTTATAACATTTAAGTCTGCAAACGGCGCCGGTATCGGAGATATGAAGCAATTTACTGTAAACAGCGGTACTGTATATGCTTATGGCGGAAATGGCGGTGCCGGTATCGGAGGCGGTAAGGACGGTTCGGGTATCAACGTACTTATAAACGGCGGTAATGTTTACGCATATGCCGATGATGATTCTGAAAGTAATGCGGCAGGTATCGGAGGCGGTACAGGCAGTGCATCGGGAACAAGCGGCCGAGGCGGAAATATCATTGTAAACGGCGGTTATGTTAAAGCTGTCGGTAACGGCTCAGGCTACGGCATCGGTAACGGTGGAAATAAGACTCCGTACGGCGCGATTACAATCAATGGCGGAAGTGTAGACGCAACTCTCGGAACAACACCAAATAATGACCCATCATTTG
>ERZ1673743.4009-NODE-4009-length-10699-cov-3.652668_pt1 | contig 10699 bp, 10 predicted proteins | sample MGYA00580197_ERZ1673743 | MGnify/ENA primary metagenome ERZ1673743 (study PRJEB41218, sample SAMN15661795) | gut metagenome | host: Homo sapiens | place: Canada: London | collected 2015-08-20/2019-03-30 | study: EMG produced TPA metagenomics assembly of... | reverse complement strand
TACTATTATAAGCTTGTTGATTTATTTAATGGTAATGAAAGTAAGGCAATCGAATATTTTTGTATGCAATTTGGTTGGGTGTACGATATTGAAGGACTAAAAGCAGCAAAGCAAATATCGGCAGATAGATCACGTATTAGCCATTATGGTGCGAAGAAAAATTTGGGACAAGTTGCAAATATCGGCAAAACATATTTCGATTCTATGAAATATCATTATTTGCAAAAGCCACCTCAAATAATTGAAAGCCCAAATGACGTGAATAGTGTTTCGGATTATAAATTAACACCTAAAATGATTAAATTTTGGGGCTCGGGCTATGATACATCTGTTTATCCTACATTACAAGGATATTATGATGAATTACTGAAATTGTGCGAGTCAAAACCCGATGTAAGAAAACAAAAATTAATGAAAAACCTTTGTCTGTTGGAATATCAAATGCAGGTAAATATTCAAGCTGGAAAAGATATTGGTACATTATCAAATTCATATAAGGCAATGTTCGAGGCTGCCGAATTAAAGGCTGAAGAAGCCGATACTTCAAATGACTCATTTGGAAAATGGATAATGGAAATAGAAAAATACTCTCCCGCTGAATATTATCAAGATAAGAAAAAATATCATGATTTCTTTGGCATTATTGAATACATTGAACGTTTTATGTACAGACCTTTAAGAAATTTGATTTTTGGTAACAAAGAAAAGGAGAAAGAATACTGGATTAACGATGAAGATATAAATAAGGACGGCGTTTAATATGGATGAATATCAAAAAATAGTCTATAAAAAATTCCCTGCACATTCTTGGTTATCCAATAAAAATAATTTTGAAAGAATTATTGATTATGTTACATTTTATCGCCGTAATATTCCAGTATTTGTCGAGCATTATTTGAAAATCCCTTTACACTGGTATCAGATAATATGGCTTTATTTGCTTAATATGTACATTAGTGTTGTTATCATAGCTGGACGTGCAAGTGCAAAATCTTTTGTTATTGCAATTTTTTCGTGTGCTAAATGCATTTTATATCCAAATACAAAAGTAGTTATCGCTAGTGGTTCAAAAAAGCAGGCATCTCTTATTGTAAAAGAAAAAATACAAAAAGAATTAATGCCTAAATCTGAAAATCTTAGACGAGAAATAGAAACAATTAAAACAAGTACAAATGACATTGAGGTTGTCTTTCGTAACGGAAGTTCTATAGTTGTTGTAGTTGGTGGCGAAGGTGCGTTAGGTTATCGTTCCACAGTTTTGATTTTTGAAGAATTTAAACGTATCCCAAAATATATCGTTGATAAAGTGTTAAAACCGTTTCAAATGACTCGTCCTTCACAGTTCCGTACCAACGAAGAATGTGAAAAATATGGTGTTAAATACAAAGAAAATGATGAGTTTTTAGAAGAGGCAGTTAATATTTATATCAGTTCTGCTGCCCCGACAAGTCATTGGATGGGTAAATTGTTAAAAGATACTGTTAGTAGCAAATACGGCGACAATTCTGCTTGTATGCTTGCTACAGATTATTCTATTGCTTTAAAACATGCAATTAAAACAAGAGCACAACTAATCGAAGCAAAACGAAGTACAGACCCGATTACTTGGCGAGAAGAATATGAAAACGAAATGTTACGTGAAGGTGCAAATTCATATTTTACATATGGACTTTTGACGAAGAATCAAACAAATAAAAAGGCATTCTATCCTCGTAGATATGAAGATGTAAGAAATAAGCATAAGAATCCTTATAGTATCCCAAAACAACCAGGTGAAATAAGAATACTTGCTTGCGATATGGCGTTTATTGAGCGTTCTAATAAAAACGATAATTCTTGTTTTACTTGTATTCGTGCATTGCCTGAAAGTATGACATATACTTCAGAAAATATTGATGGTAAAGTTGTTGAGGTTAAAAATGGATACAGAAGAATCGTTCCATATATTGAAGCGAATCCGGGTAGTGATGTAGATAAACAAGCAATACGAATAAAGCAATTATACTACGATTTCGAGGCAGACTACTGTATACTCGACACACGCAATGGCGGAATTTTAACATATGATAGACTTGCAAAGATTTTATACGATGAGAGTCGTGATTGTGAATATCCAGCATGGCGTTGTATGAATGACAAAGATATTGCTAAGCGTGTTAATGTCGCAGGTGCGGTAGAAAATGTTTTTACAATTAATGCAAGTCAAAAATTAAATAATGATATTGCTATTGCATTAAGAGGAACATTGGAAAGCCATATGATTGATTTGCTTGTAAATTTGGATGAGGCAAAAGACATCCTCGAATCGCACATTCCCGAATATACTTCTACACCTGACGTAGATGTGGCAGTATTTTATGAAAGACCTTACCTTGAGACACAAGCTCTCATTAATGAAATGATGTCATTGGAGTACACTCGTAATGAGCAAACAGGAATAATTACACTTTTCGAAACAGGTAGTAACACGAAAGATAGATATGTTAGTTTAGCATATGGTAATTATTTTATCGGATTGCTTGAACAAGACTTGGTTGGAGACACCTCGGAATATGAGTTTTGTACTCTTATAAACTAATAAAGTTACATATTGAGAAAGGAGACATCTCGAAATATGCCTAAAGACGATATAAAGCGTGAGCGAGGACATCCCTCTCAAACGCAAACATTTACAGAAACAAGTTCAGTTTCTCAACAAGAAGTCAATAATTCTTATGAATTCAATAGCTATTTTAGTACATTGCCGGTGAACGATTATAGTTCAATCTTTGGTTGTAACCTATATACAGAATTTACACCTGAGGAAATTCGTTCTATTGTAAAAGATCCGATAGCAAATCATTCGCTTACCCGTAAGCTTGCGATGTTTGTTTATAACAGCGAAGGTGTCGTTACAAATACTATTGATTATATGGTTGCTCTTCCTTGTTTGGATAGAGTAGTTAATGTAAAGAAACGAAAATTTGGTAAAACAAAAATTAATAAAAATAAAGATTTAATGCTTTCAACATTAGAATCAATTAAAGATAAGCAATTTATTCGTGACGCTCTTTTCACAGATATGAACGAAGGAAATTGCTTTTATTATTTTGAAACAACAAAAAGAGTCAATGATGCAACTAAGGCATTGTCCGACTATGATGTTGAAAACATTGTAGAACTTTGTGATTTGGGGATGAATGCTTCACTCATTCCTCTCCCCTATGAATATTCAAAAATTGTAGGACGAAAAAATAACAGAAATGTTATGGCTTTTAACTTGAGGTATTTTCAAGAACAATGTGTTACACAAGATGAGCGTACCCGTAAATTAAAGAAATACCCCGCAGAAATTCGTAATGCGTATTATGCGTGGGAAAAAGGGAATTTTTCATCTAATAATTGGGTTGTATTGGATAACAAACATACGATTGCACACAAAATCAAATGCAAAATAAGTGAGCCTTGGGGACGCCCATTGGCTATCGCTGCAATATCGGATATTTTATATCAAAATGAGTTTGTAGACACTAAGAGAAATGTCTTGCGTGAATTAAACAATCGTATTGTTGTCCAAACTCTGCCAGAAGGCAAAGATAAAGGTAGTTGTGCCTTAACCAAAACTCAACAACAAGATCAACATGATAAAGTTAAGCAAGCAGTCATGACTAAAAATAATCGTGGTGGAACATCATTCTTTACAGTATCAGCAGGCACAAAGATAGAAGCATTAGATGTCGGCACGGCTGATATTTTTGACCAAAAGAACGAAGGCGATTTAACTGATAAAATTGCTATGGATTTAGGTATGGCAGCTCAACTATTGGGCGCATCGTCAACAGGTACTTTTGCAAATGGTCAAAGTAACTTGGAAATGATTAATGCTCAACTATATACGTGGATTCAAGAATTGCAAAATGAACTTAATTACGTTATTAACGAAAATATCATTAAAGATAACCATAATAAAGTTGAAGTATATTACTTGCCTACTTCAAGGGTCAATAGGCAGCAGTTTTTTGATATGATGAAAACTTTGTATTTACAAGCTTCTGGTTCTATGACACTGCTTGTAGCAAGCACGGGTATTAATCCAGACGTTTATTTTAATATTCTTGATGAAGAATATGATAGTAAAATATTTGATAAATATCTGCCGCATCAAACAAGTTATACACTTTCTAAAGACGATAATGTTGGTGGTAGACCATCTGTAGATAATCCTACAAAAGAAAGTACAATCCAATCACAAAGTAATGGAGGTAATAATCTCCCAAGTCCAAGTGACAACAAATAAAACTTAATAATATGAATAATAAGTTGAAATCTATATGAGTAGGTTTCTTTTTATTATAAAAAATGAAAAGGAGGATTAAAGAATGTTAAATAATATCCTCGAAATTTCAGAGACAACCACTAAAGGCGGACGTGTACCAGTAAAGATTGCTTTATTAAAAATAGCTGATGACGACATAAATGAAACAAATAAGAATGGGCTTCATTGGAAAGAAGAGTATGTAAAAAATGCAATGCATAGTGTAAAAATGATGCCGATATGTACAGCTTTTTGTGATGACGATAGAACTGTTCCATTAGATCATGGATACACAGGGGTATTTATCAATGACGAAGGACTTGAAGAACCTGAATTTGAAAATTCTGAAGTTGTTGGCTGTTTTGAAAGTGCTTCTATTGAAAATGTTGAAGTTAACGGTGAAACCATAAAGGCATTAGTTGGTACAGGATATTTTTATATACAGCGTTATCCGTCGTTTGTTTCATGGGTGCGTAAAAATTATGCATTGAGCACAGTAGACACTTCAATAGAGATTGTTGGATTACCATCTAATAATAATAAAATTATATATGAAGAAGATGAACCTACTGAAAAATATAGAACGCCCAAGGAATTCCTATTTTCGGCTAGTTGCGTACTTTCTGTGCAGCCGGCTGACAGTCACGCAATAATTCTAGAGGTTGCTCAAAAGAAAAACAAAAAGGAGGAAGAAGAAACAATGGATATGAATGAAGTAAAGTCAGTCATTCAGTCTACTATCTCAGAGCTTAATGATAAATCACAAAACTATGAAACAAAGATAGCAGAACTGAATACTCAAATTGAAGCAAAGAATGCAGAAATCGAAGAAAAGAATAACACGATTTCAGAACTCAATGCATCCATAGAAAAGATTCAAGCAGCACTTGATAAGCTTAATAAAGATTGTGAAACTTATTGGGCTGAAAGAGAAATTCTTGAAAGGGAACTTGCAAAAGCAAAAGTAGCAGAAAAGCTTGGTGAATTAAATTCTGCACTTGGTGAATTTAATGATGAGGAAAAGGAAATTGCAAAGGACGACATTGAGAAACTTACTACTGAAATTAACAGTGCTGAAAAGAAAGAAGCTCTTGATAATGTAACTTCGGAAATTAATTCAATCAAGTCTAAGATTTGTATGAATATTGTTGCAAAGCAAAAGCAAGCTGAAGCAGAATCACAAAGAGTTTCAGAACTTAATGCAAAAAATTCTGAGCATGATGTTGACGATATATTCTCAGAAATTTGTTCAGAAAACAAACAAGATGATGAAGATTTAAACATCTTTTAATCTTACAAAAAAATATAAAACTGCCTTGATATTGTGTCAAGGTTCTTTTTAGTTAGGAGGAATTTTAAATGGCAATAAAATTTAGAACAATCGGTCAGATTGAACATGGTGAATATCCATTTGAGGATGCGATTACATCAGTAGACATATACAACGGTGCATTCGGCACTGTTACAGATGGTGCATTTGCTGTGGCAAAGAATGCGTCAAAAGCTATTATGCAAATTGAAGTTGGTGATGATGCATCAATGCCTAAGTATGCAATTTCAAAGAATGCACACGTTAGAGTTGTTGATTTTTCAAAACTTGATGGGAAAGAAATGGAGGTTTACGACTATCCACTACCTGATAGTGTGAAAGTCGGTGATAAACTTGTTTCTCAAGCAGATGGTTCACTAAAGGCAGACACGAGTGTTGCAAGCACAGCTTTTTATCTTGAAGTTAAAGATATTATCGGAAATAACGATGGTGTGGTTGTACTTGTTCACGGTGCAACAGCCTAATCAAATAAACAATAAGGAGGTTAAAATTTATGTCTTATACATTTGAATTGAACAATGAAAGAAAAGATGCTAATAATGTTAGCGGTAAAATAAAGGCTAATTCACCTGTTGTTGAAGTATTTTCAGCAATGACAAATGGTCAAGATTTATCTAAGTTTGGTAAGAAGGCAGATCCAGCTGCAAAGTACATAATGGAGCTTAATTCGAGAGCAGCTAATGGTGATACACAAGCTGTTTCTGAAATAAATGAACTTAGACGCTTTGCTATGGAGCCGGTACTTATGAAGGAAATTAAGCTTCTTTCAATTTACGGTAATTATAAGAATATCGGATACAACGAATCATGCGAAGTTGAAATTCCTGATTTCGTAAATATTGATGCTAAGATACAGGCAGCAGGTCAGGACGTTACATTCCCTGTTAACAGAAAGAAACGCGTGCCAGTTGGTACAACGACAATTTCTGCTGGTTATGCTGTAGATTACAGAAAAGCTGCACTTGGTAATATGAGCGATGAAAATGAACTTCAAGAACAAGTTCGTGTTATTCTTAGAAATAAAGCAGCAAGATATGTTGTTGAAACGATTCACAACGGAGTAAAAAATGCAAAAGGTGTTAAGTATTTTGCCGAAGATGCTGGTCTTACAAAGACAAATGTAGACAAGGTTATTGCAAACGTAAGACGTTTTGGCAAACCGACAGTTTCGGGCGATTATGCTTTGATTTCACAGTTTAATGGTTTTGCGGGCTATGCTGGTGTCACACCTACAGTTAATGGTATTTCAGAAGCGGTAATGAAGGAAATTCATGATACTGGTTTGATGGGTATGTATAATGGTGCAATTCTTTCAGAAATTCCTAACCCATATGATATTTCTACATTAAATGCCGATGGCACAAACTTTGAAACAATACTTCCGACAGGTATCGGTTATGTTATTCCTGCCGGTGCACAGTCACCGATTTATACTGTAACTCGTGGTGGACTTACATCATTCTCAGGTAATGACGTAACAACAGGTCAGCTAATTTCAAGATTTGATATGGAAATTGGTGCACTATTAGCCCCAGGAAGAGAATATACTGTGGGCATTATTGCAGACTCAAATCTTTCACAAATATAAGGTGGCTTAATGATTAAGAGACGGGAGAAATCTCGTCTCTTTTAGTTTAATGGAGAGAAAATGAATAATTATTTTTATTGTTATTCAAAAAGAATGTATCATTTTATCAAAGTGTTTGATGTTAATTATGTTTCGGTTGGTATAAATAAAAATACTAAAAGAAAGTATTATGTATTTCCAAAATCAGAAAAACTTGATAAGATAATCGCACTTTATAATACAATAAAACATTCTATATAACACATAATTAGTTGAAAACGGAGGTAATAGTTGCAATGGCTAATACAGAAGAAATAAAAGAAAACAAATTTGAAACAACAGAGGAAGATATTCGTTTAGACAAAAAAGTTAAGGTGTGTAGTATTGCACCTTGGATTACAGGTGCTCCTCGTGTTACTTCTAAGGGAGATATCAGTATTCCCGCAAATGGCAGTGTTTTGTTGTCACGAGAAGAAGTAATTGCACAAGCACAAAATGGAAATAAGCTTTTGTCTGGTATAGATAGTCTTGGTAGTCATGCCACTTGGTATATCGAAGATGAGTTTACTCGTTCAGAATTAAGTTTTGACCTTGATAAGAAGAAACAAGTTTTCTTAACAAAGGAAAAAATTAAACGAATTTTTGAACTGAAAACACAAGAAGCTTTTGAAAAGAATATACAAAATACAGTTACAACTCGTGCTGAAAAGGCATATTTAATGGAAGTAATTCGTTCATTAAAACTAAATGACTATGCTAAAATTGCATTTTGCGAAGATTATACGGGTATCAGACTTTAAGAGGTATTAATAATGGAAGAAGTTACAAATGCTTCGGAAGTAATTGATTTTTTTGAGTCAACCTTTGCTGACAAAGAAGTTATTCCATTTGATTTGGAGATAGTTTGGCTTAAAAGAGCTGTTAGTCGATATTCTTTAGAATTAGACCCATTAAATTTTAACGACGCATTTTTGCATTTTGATTCAAAGATAGATAATACTATCATATCCACTTTAGCTGCGTTTATGAAAGAATTTTATCAAGAACGACAAGTATCTAAGGTAAATAAAAGAATTAGCATAGTTGGCAAAGATATTTCAATTGACGGTTCAAATGGTACAAAAAGTGCCGAAAATGAACATTTAAAATATGTCGCCGAAAAATCAAGGGATATGATTGAAAATCAAAAACCCACTGCTTTCATATAGGAGGGTTAGATGGCACAAGAATGGTATTTAATGTCTTCGTCTACCAAACCAAATAGTCTTGGTGGATATGAAAATGAAGGTTTTAATGATTTTAAAGATGACGCTTTTGATGAAGCTTTGGCTACAGATATAGCAAGAACGGTTACATTATATAATTATGATTTATCACAGTCTGTTGAAACACGGTGTATTGTTCAAGGCAATATTTCTGACACACAGGACAAATCTATGGCAAGAACTGTGCTGTTTAAACGAGGGACTGTTAAGGCTGGAATGTATATCTACTTCGAAGGGAGATATTGGCTTGTCGATGGATACCCTGGTAACAATGGGATATTTGAAAAGGCAACTATGGTGTTATGTCAATACAAATTACGTTGGCAAAATGCTGCCGGCGAAATTATTGAGCGTTGGTGCAACGAAACATCGACTTCAAAATATGGAATTGGCGAAGATGGAAATAGTGTTCTTTTATTGTCATCGAATACATTCTTGTTAAAAATGCCAGATGACAAAGAAACACTTGAGTTAGATGGTAAACGTGTTTTTATTGATAAACACAAAACTAATCCTACAAAAGTATTTCGAATTACGAAGACAGATGATACTTTGTATGATTTCGGAAAAGAACACGGAGGTATCTTTAGTTTTATCGCTGATAAGACTGAATTTAATCCTACGACTGACAATCAAGAATTGAGAGTTTGCGACTACAAAGACATCCACAAGACAACGACTTCTATTAATGAAATGGTGGTTTCAATCATCGGTAAAGAAAGATTACAAGTCGGATATCCGAGAACGTACTCTGTAACTTTTACTGATAAACAAGGGAATGCAATAGACGATATCTCTTTTGCATGGAATGTTTTAAGTGATTTTGATGTAGAGCAGTCGGTCAAGGACAATTCAATTACAGTAAATATTCAAGATGATGATTTGGTAGGGCAATCATTCTCTATTCAAGTTTTAGTGAATGGTTCAGTGATTACTTCCAAAGAGATTTCTATTGTAGAAGATTTTTAGGAGGTGACATATGGGCAAATCAAGAAGTTATGAAATAATTGAATTTCGAAAGCTGATAATGAATCAAATTGTGCAGTCAAAAGAACTTGTAAAACTACTCGGCGAAGAAAATTCAGAATATCCTGAAGATACAATACCTTATACAAGAGTGTTCCCTCATGAATATATTCCTGATAAAATTCTTGAAACGGATAGATTTATTAATTTTGAAATCAGTGCGGCTTTAGACCAAACCAATAGAACATTTAAGAATTTAACAATATATTTCTTTGTTGTTTGTCATCAAGACGTTATACGATATGTTGAAAATGGCAGACAATATCTTTGGTATGACAAAGTTGTTTGTGAATTGGATAATATTTTTTGTGAAAAAAATATCCTTGGTGTCGGTAAAACTGTTTTAGTTGACAATCTCCCCTACTGTCCTCAACAAAAGTTTAAAGGAAGGATTGTAAGGTTCACTGTTAAAGACTTTACAAATGGGTTGAAGTATGGTAAATAAAACAAGTTTACTTAAATCAAACGAAGTGCATATCAAAGACGGTCTTAACCTCTATATTCCTACAGTTGGCGAAGTTTTACATAATGAACAAGGATATTATTCTTTAGCTACATCTTTAACCGCATCTCCTAAAAGCTTTATGGTTCAATTAGACGATGCAGGAAAAGATTATACTACTATAAGTGAATGGGATTTATTTTGTATGTTATTTCAACAATTGTCTGAACAAGCAAGAATGTTGGTTCTTCACAAACTAACTATGGAAAGAATTCAGGAGCAATTTGATGAAAATAGCCAAGAATACCGAAAGTGTCAAGAAGGCATGAAAAAATATGATAATCAATTATCCGACTTGTGTACCGACTTAATATTTGGTAATACTGACATTGCGGGATTTGAACTTCGTGAAGAAGAAGGCAAAAAATATTTTTATAATGTAACAACAGATTTGACAATTACTGAAGAAGATTATAAAGAGATTGCTGATGTTATCAGAAAAATCAATTTATTTCAACATGATAAAAGTAAACCAGGAAATGAACATGCAAAAAAATATTTGCTAGAAAAAGAAAGAAGGAAATTGAGACGTAAAAGAAAACAGCCTTATGTTCCCTATCTTGAAAATTTAGTCGTTTCCTTGGTTAATACTGCCGAATTTCCTTATAACTATGAGGAATGTATGAATTTATCTTTGTATAAGTTCAATCAAAGTTTTAAGCAGATTCGACATAAAATAGACTATGATAAAACAATGATTGGTGTCTATGCAGGC